>Ga0265797_10000281_pt1 | contig 95584 bp, 78 predicted proteins | sample P2T30metagenome_FD_192433 | JGI IMG/M metagenome (GOLD analysis project Ga0265797, IMG submission 192433) | Plant litter microbial communities from East Loma Ridge, Irvine, California - P2 T30 | ecosystem: Environmental > Terrestrial > Plant litter > Unclassified | place: USA: California... | reverse complement strand
TTCGGTGCGATGGCTCCCAAGCGCGCGCTGGTGTGTCAAAGACTACAGTACATTTGTGATCATCGACATGTCGAGTCGGAAGCTGCGATTGGTGCGCATTGAACAGTTGTGAGTCGCGACGAATGGAGCCCGGCGATCGATCGGAGACTCGAGGATCTGGAAGATCAAATCGTCGAAGAATCCGCCGCCTTTATGATGGGATTCTGCATTGTGATTAGTGAGATTCTGATCGTCGCTTCTGGTCGCCTCTCATCGCATCATAACATGAATGACCGGATGGGCAGGCAGGCCTTCGGAGGGACGAGGCGTTCGTTCCACGCCAACTACTGTCGAAAACTGTCACATCTCGCTATCAGATCGATCACCTTTACCACCATGAGTCCAGACACGTTCGGTCATATGGCGATTGCATGAGGTGAATGCATCGCCAAGGTAAGAGGATTTCCCGTGGAGCGACCTTGCACCAAAATCCGTGCCTCCGGTAGCGCGCAGACTCCGAGTCTCCTTGATTGGTCGCCTTGCCGCGTAGAAAGCGTGCTCGCAAGGATGTGCGAGTGGAAATGATTGCCGCCATCTTGCCGCGGAGGAGCCGGCAAGGCAAAGTCTATTCACACCTCATCCTCTCCTCGCACGACGGCAGTCGTTGCGATTTCTGGTATTTTTTTTTCGGGGGAGACGAAAGTGCTCTGCGGATATGGAACGCGTTGATAATGCTGCCCCGATTACCGGGGGGGCAAGTTTCTTCTGCCATCACTCGAGCGCAGGCCTCAACTCGAACGAACCAAAAGAGCGCCAAAAAGCACGGCCATACCGTTCGAGCCGAACTCGATAATAATTCCCGCTAAGGCTGAACAAACCTGAATCGGTAGATCCGGCTCTCCGCGGAGCACTACTCTGCTCTACTACTGATGCCAGTCCATGACAAGAGAAAAAAACGTTCCCACCCCAGCGAGTGTTGTAGTCAGCGGACTGCTCTCCGCCCGTTGACTTGCATGCTCATGATGAAATCATTCCTTCACTAGCACGCTGGCGCTATGTAGGAGTCGGTAACGACGATGGCCATGTGTGGTGGGTGGTTGAGTGGATCGGACGGATTCGTCGGCAAAATGTCGATGACCTCTTTTCGCTTGACCTTGGGGTCGATCTCGTCCGATGCGGTGATCTTCCTGATGGGTAGCTAGATAACCTATATATTGGCTGGTCGCCCTGCCCTGGAGAGCTCTCGCCCTGCGGGACCCTTTGCGAGTCTAGGTGAAATCGCAAACGAACGAGCCACGGAAACAAGCAGTCCGTCTAAAACGTCGAAACCCACCTGAACCGATCAGCAAAGACCACGAGCCTCGGACTACTCTCGAGACAAACATCTACCCGGCACTCCATACTCCGAAAATGGCCACCTACGACCCTCTGCCATTCCCACGCCGTCCCAAAACCCCATCCGTGGCTGGCGATATCCGCTACCAAGCGCAACTCCTATACTACCGCTACGAGATCAACACGGGACTATACGTCATGTCGCCAGGCGAGAAACTGGCTTTCAACTGCGTCGTCCTTACTATCGCGGCGCTCTTGCTCAGCGTCGTGTACTACCTTCTGCCACTTTCGCTGGTCGGCTGTGCACAGCGCTTGATTGGCGGTGTATGGAGCAACTTGAGCAATGCTGGAGTGCGAGAGAGGAAGATGCAAGGCGCGCTACTGCAGGGCCTTTTGCCGGGAGAGGCGGCGGCGAGCTTGAGGGAGAGCAGCGTTGCAGGGAATGCGAGTATGGCCGCGCTGCCGGGGATCTTTTGAGGGTGAACCTTGGAAGTGAGACTCCGATGGATGGGAGATGAGAGGCGGTCAAAGTCATGGTCTTAATAAAGCAGTGCTGGTCCACTGCTCGGCCAGTATTGGAGGCAGACTTTTGGACATGAGGCCTGCCTGACGCTGAGGGGAGCGATGACGACTTAACGACTACAAACGCCAATTAACACACACTTGCAATGAAGGTCGGGACGATATCACATGACAGTGATTTTGAGGATATAAAGACGGTACAGCCAATTCCAGCGCTGATAGAGTTGCCATCGGCGGATTGATTGGGAGATAGGGTGGATGTAATTATGGCAGAAATTGAAGTCGACCGTAGAAACTTAATATTACAAAACATTACAATCAGGCTTCTGAAGGGTGCGTTCTCCTCGGCCTTTCCCCTCCAATTAGTCTTGTGGGCGATGGCAGCATCGGTGTGACCTGCCAGATGGTGAATTGACGCTTCTGCGTCATACGAACAGTGAGAGTTCGTGCTATTCCCAGGCGTCTCGAGGCTCCTCAGGTTGGATCTTCTATAGCTATCCCAGTTCTTGAGCGCCAGAGGTCAAGGACTCTGTCGGCGGGAGACTTGCAGCAGATGGACCGCGGGAGGCATCGAGGCGTCGACCTCATGGAAGGCGATGAGACCATGCTCGTGTTCCTGAGATGATATTGTACAGTTTGTTGACGAATGGGTATTGAGATCGTAAGTGTGCATTACATTGCGATGAAGGTGGTCGATGTCTGGCTGTCACTGCCAAACTTGAAGATCGTCAAGTCTCGCGCTTGGCACTAACGCGGAATGCTTCCGGGACAGCTCTGTGAGAATTTCATTCTGAACTTCCGACTTTGAGGTTGCGCCGCGCTGCTACTACTCCACCACAGCTATTCCAATCGCAGCATATCGAAGCTGCACAACCCAAGCGACATCACCTACGGTCGCGTAAAGCGAACCTCTCACGCACAAAAAGCTCGGTGGTACACATCCGACTGAGCCCTCCGAACCTCAATCCAAAAACCAGCAAAGCGCCGAACAACCAGACAACATGTCTTTCCGCGGCGGTGGACGTGGTGGCTTCAGAGGCGACCGTGGCGGTGGAGGTCGCGGCGGTGGACGCGGTGGCTTCCAGTCTTACGGCCCACCTGCGACTGTGCTCGGTATGCGCATCCAAGCTTTGCGGCGAGCAATCGAGCATTGAAGCTTCCCGGCTAGAAAAAGCTGCTAACCGCTCACTTCTTCCAGAAATGGGCACCTTCATGCACGCCACCGAGGGCGAGATGGTCTGCACCTCCATCAACCCGAAAATCCCCTACTTCAACGCCCCGATCTTCCTCGAGAACAAGTCGCAGATCGGCAAGGTCGACGAGATCCTCGGCCCGCTGAACCAGGTCTACTTCACCGTCAAGCCCGGTGACGGCATCCACGCTACCAGCTTCAAGGCTGGCGACAAGGTCTATATTGGCGGCGACAAGCTTCTCCCCCTCGAGAAGTTCCTGCCCAAGCCCAAGCCCCACCCCGGTGCGGCCAAGGTCAAGAAGCCGAGAGGTGCTGGCGGTGCCGGTGGCCCTCGCGGCCGTGGCGCACCCAGAGGTCGCGGCGCACCTAGGGGCCGTGGTGGATTCGGCGACCGTGGTGGCCGTGGCGGCTCTTTCGGCGGTCGCGGTGGCTCCAGGGGTGGATTCGGTGACCGCGGTGGATTCGGCGGCCGTGGCCGTGGCACACCCAGGGGTCGCGGCAGGGGCGGTTACTAAGCTGCTCGCTCGCGTCCTCACCAGCTGGAAGCGGACGAAAATGATGCATTGGTAACGGCGTTCGAGGCGAAAGACGGAAATGGCTGGCTGTACTGTCCTACTAGGCGCCGGGTTATGCGCCTCTTCTTTGGTAGCTATGCTACAGATGTTTCAATAGAAAAAAAGGGAAGAATTTTGAAAGACTGTTTTGGTACATTGAAACCTCGTGCTGTTGCAATGCTGACGATCCTTATTATGGTATCTCGCTCGATCAAGCCTTTAGAGTTACAGTCTTGTAAGCTCTAGAAAGAGAGTTGCTTTTGCAACGCCGCACAAGCACATCGCCGCCAAGCAACTCTCATCTTGCAGAACCGTTTCGAGGCCTGAGAATAGAGGAATCTGCGAGTCTTGGAGGTCAGGACAACCATGACAGCCTATCTTAGTCCTTATTATGCGTTCGGGTGCGCTCGACGTGCTCGAGCTAGACGTTCTCGACATACGGTATCAGACTCTGCTGAATCGAAGCACGGAATCAGCCAAATCAGAGGTACTACAACATCCTAAGAGACGACGGCGGACTAAAGACTCTTCCAAAGTATCTCAATACCAGAAGCCACGGGACGAGTAAAGAGAGATATAAGTGCCAGCAAAACCAAGGCATAACACAGTCATTCCCTTTCCACCGAGGTACACCGTCTCCAAAGTCCAAACACCCATCCGTCTCCGGAAACATACTTCTTATGAGGTGATACCGGCCACCTTAAACTACTGATAATTCTAGATCGCCGCGAGGGTACAGCTTTGCATCCCGGTGTATCTCGATGGGAAGTCCGAATCGCATGCAGTAACACCTACTCCTTCCGCCTGGAGTCTAACAAGGTATACCAATGAAACACAGCTTTTCCCACAGCTATATCTCTCTGGTGCCTGATTTTATGTTTCGATCTGTTCATCCGTAGACTTCGAGGAGGAAGTCGCTCCGTCCTTGCAACGTGAAATGTTTCTTTTTGGCGGAACCCGACTGATTGTCAGCCTTGGCGTCTGCTAGTACCATTCGATCTCGTCATGTTGCAAATCGGTCAGGACCGGGAGATGCTAGCAGATCGTGAAGCACGACATCTTGATGCATCGAACCTGCCTAAGTGGTGGTGATATCAGCAACTCTCGTATATCGTCAATTCATCAAGGCCAGTAGGATGCTGACAGTTGCCGGGATACAATCTTCGGTATCTCGACGAATCATACCTACGCATGTGGTGGTATCGGCCGTTTCAGTATATCATGAATCTCTTAAGACCAGTGAGATATTGAATTTTCTGTGATAATCAGGGCTCGATATCTCACTGGATCAGATCTGCGTTTGTAGTAGTATCAGATGCTCTGGTATGAGATCAACTCGTGAGTGCCAGTGAGATGCTCAACATCCTGAGCACATATCTCGTTGGATGGAGGCTGTGAGTAGTGGTACCATCCGCTTTGGTATGTGTTCAACTCGTAAGTGTCAGTGAGATACTCGCAATCCGCAGCATGTATCTCGCTAGATCACGTATACGTAGGTGGTAGTACCAGCTACTCTGGTGTATCAAAAGTCGTCAAGTACCATTGAGACGCAACGCTTTCGTCTACACTCTCTCGCTGGATCTGAGTCGCTCGTGTGTTTATGCCATTGAGCTCAGCCTACTGAAATCCATTACTTGCCAGTGAGATACTCGAGCGTAACTCTCACTGTCTCACTGGATCGAAGCCACGTGCATGGTGGTGCCGGCTGCTTTGGTATAGCGAAAATCGGTGTGTGCCATTAAGACGGTGCACTTTTGTTAATGCTCTCTCGATGGATTCGAGTCTCTCAGGTGCTCATACCATCAAGCTCAGCCTATTGAAGTTCATGTATCGCCGGTGAGATACTCGATCATGACTCCCAGTATCTCACTGAATCACCCCTACGCGTGAGGTGGTACCAGCTGCTTCAGTATACTGAAACGCCATTGGTGCCAATGAGAGACTCCACTTTCGTTGACGTTCTCTGGATGGATTCGAGTCTCTAAGATGCTCGTACCATCAGGCTCAGCCTACTGAGTTTCATGTGCTTCCGGTGAGATGGTTGATTGCAACTCTCGACATCTCAGTGGATCACCCCCAAGCAGAAGGTGATATCAGCGGCTTTGATATACTAAAACGCCATTTGTGCCGACGAGATAACAGAACGAAAATGTCGGCATCTCAATGGATCGAATACCCGCATGCGGTGGTATCAGCAACTCTGGTGTATCAATAATGAGTATGTGCCGGGGAGATGCTACCAATCTCCAGAATGAAGATCAATTCCACCTCTTCACTTGGAAAAGTGGGGCTCGCGCGCGCGGTCAGTCATAACAAACAACCGCCAATAAAAACACACCCAACCCTTCTGAACTCGAACAAAGACATACAACACAAAAATGTTCCACCCACCAGGCCGCCCGTACGAATGCAATTTGTGCCACCAGACGTTCGTCTCGCGGTACACCGTGCAACGCCACTTCACCACCGTCTGCTTCCCCATTTATGCTCACAAGCACCCGAGCGCGAAATGGTGAGTTGAGCTGCCGCACAGTAGCGCGCCATTTGACCGCAAAACACTCACTCACTCCTAATTTTACAGGTACGACCACCCCTCCTGCATCACGCCCGCAGATGCCCTCGCCTTCCCATGCGTGCGTCCTTTCTACCCCGTCTCTCAAAACCCAATTGACAGCAACGGCGTGCGCACCCTCTCCTGGCCGCCTCTCAGCGGCTGACCAACCTCACCAACAGAGCTAGCGCGGAAGAACGCAGCTCACCTCGCAATCCCAGGCGCAACCCCGCACCGCGTCGACACGCGCGAGAACGTGTACGCCGACGTGGCGAGTGACGAGGACAAGAACGTCGCTGGTGAGTGCCCGCAGGCCCAGGTCGAGAGCTTCATCCAGCTCGTCAACGCGAGGAACGTGGCGCTCTTGCTGAAAGAACTGAAGGCCGGGACATGGATCAATGGGTTCGCGGATGACATTTTCTTCGCGCTTTCTCTCCACCTCAGCGAGGAGCGTCTTGCGAAGCTTCTGGGTTGTCAGACCAGGCTTGTGAGGCTGTGGTTCATCCAGGCTCAGACGGCGATCTTCAAGCAGCATATCAAGGTCAGCGGCGGGCATGGGATGTGCATCTCTGAACAGGACAATGTCTGGAGAGACCTTGTTCAGGCCTTCAAGCAGAGCCATGTGGTGGAGCAAAGTGGAGAGTGGAAGAAGCTTTCATGCTGCGAAGACGGCAGGATTGAGGAGGCCTTTGCTGAGGCCCTTGCTGCTAATGCTGAGCCTAGTCAGACCTGAGAGAAGAGAAAACACAGAAACAGACAGCAACGAACCTGGACACCATGGCTGGACTGGAAGCTACAACGACTCTGGATCATGCGGCTATACTGGATACCGCAACGAGAGAGCAACGACAGAGCACCTAAAGAGCAACAGGACTGGACCACGGACCGAGACTGGACAGGTAGGAAGCAGCTGCTGGTGACTTTGGAGATAGTAACTCGAATGGAAGAATTTTGACAATCCCAAGCCCAGGTGTTCCAATGCAGTAGGGAGTAAGTGAGGTCCAAATGTCACATGTAAGTGAAGTGAAGTTGAGTGGCCTGTGCACATGTGGTCAGCGGTTGCTAGCTCGTGCCGTTCCTTCTCCGCCAACGCTTTGACTGGGCGAGAGAGCTGGGGTATGGAGAGGCTCTCCAACCGATTCACAAGCCACCACCGACGCCTTCAACTACACCGAATCCACAACTCGCTATCTTGTGCTGCCGGCAACTGATGGCCGGTATATCTTACCATCGCTAGTACTGCTCCCCACGACAACTTCACATTCGTATGCGACTCTCCATTCGTATCCAGCTCCGCGAGTCTGAGCAGTGATCGGCGTTGCGGACTGCAGACGAACAGTACACCTCGACATGGACACCGCCACTGCTTCGAGTGTTTTCGCGGGACCTTCAAGCGAAGCGACCGCGCCGGCGACTTTCGACGACGATGCGAGACACTACGCCATCACTGCCTCACAGGTCCCGAAGCCGGCTGCGACGAGCATGCCTCTAATACCACACACGAACCCTCCTCCCGAGACAGTCAAGGACGTGAAGAATGTCGGCACTAGATTCCATGAGGACTGTCATGAGACCGACATACCCAGCCCGCGACTTCGATCGAGCCGTGTCTGGAAGGGCAAAGGGAAAGAGACCTTGACAGTCGAGCGGGAGGCCAAGAAACCCAAGGGCCTTCTGGATCTACCCTTGGACATTCTCAAGGAGATTGTGCGCGAAGTCACACACACGAACGATCTGACGTCGTTGGCGCTCTGCCACAGCGCTCTTCACCAGCTCACGATCCCTCACATTTACTCTCGCTTCGACATCGTATGGCCAGACAGCAGCACACATGCTGAGCCTCGATCTGGTGTCGATGCGCTCACATATGGTCTTTCCACCCTGGTCATGGCGGAAGAGATTTTCGGCGAAGCGCCTGGTCAGCGGAAGGAAGGGATCAGCAATCGGTTCGCAGCTACAGGTCACGGCAAGGCGAACGACAGGGCGATCAGGCAGAGGAGAGGAAACCACTATGCACATTTCACCAAGAAGTTTTCGCTAGGGAACGGGCCCGCAGACTGGGTGCAGGAGTATCTGATCTCCAAGGAAGGCGGGAAGATGCTTGGAACGCTTGTCGCATTAGCAGTCGCGCGGATGCGCTGCCTCGAGACATTTGTCTGGGACATGCCAACGGGGATCTTGCGCGATGTTTGGCTCGCTTTATCTTCTTTGACCGACCGAGCGGATGGAGAACCTTGCCGACTGGATAAAGTCTGGGTGCGATGGCACGATAACTCGTCCGCCGACCATCCTCACGCCATGCCGCCTCCCTACGTTGTTGCACCACCACCTCTGCACGCAGCGCTGGGGAATTTCAACAATCCTGGCTTGCCGGCACACATTCGTCTCGCCGATCTTGATCGTGTTGAACACCCTAGCTTTTCTGTTCTCCCGGCTATGCGCAGCCTGAGTGTGCTGGATATCGACGAGCTTGCATATCTTGATGAAATGGCAGTATTGATCGGGCGATCAGTGGAAAAACTGCGCGAGTTGCGCATAGGTCTTGCGCGGCATGCCATCACACGGGATTGGGTGACTGTTTGGGAAGGTGACAACTTGCAGCAGGTCGATCGCGACAACCCAACTGCTGGATTCCTGACGATTGGTGAGAAACGACTTGGAGGCGTACTGGGCACACTTATGGGATTCGTGCACGACATGAGGCCTAGACGGGCCTTGCCAACACGAACACGGCGCGCGTCGCCTCCTCGTCCCGAGCTGAGAGTTGAGAGCCCTCCTCGAGCTGCGATACCAGAATCAACTTTACTTCCCGACAATCTCGAGATCTCAGTCCCGCCAGAAGTCACTAGCACTAGTCCTTCGCCATCACTATTATCGCCACATCTCAACACTCCCGATGCAGGATCTGCTTTTGACAGCGACCCGTTGATTGCCAGCAGCCGGTGTGCATCACCTCGGCCGTTCTCATCAGATGGTTTGCCCGTGGTCCCGGAAACTTCCAGCTTGGAGCCGATCCCAGTGCCTGAGATACTGTCGGAACTGGAGCAGCCGTCTGACGATCACCTGCAAAATGCTTTACGGCTTGAAACACTGGAGATGGAACGAGTGCCTCTATCAATACCTGTCCTTCAGAGAGCAGTTGACTGGTCCATGCTGACTTCGCTGACGATTCTGCACTGTCTAAATCATGAGGCACTTTGGAAGACTTTGAAGCGAAGCTTTGCTCCAACACCCAAGTCTCCTATGTACCCATCTCCTCGACGCAGCTCACACAATCCTCCTCGAAAGAACGGAAAGCAATCGCTTGCGTCTTCCGACGTCGAAATGCAATACCACCTCAACCTCAAGCGGGTGCACACAAACACCGTCTCTTCCTCGCTCATCTCTTTCCTGAAGGAGACTCTCGCACCGAACAGTCTCGAGGTGCTGTTCCTCCAAGAATGCCGTACCTATGCGTCTACAGTGACTGTCGAGGCGATATACCGCGGGCCGTTGCGGCGGCATCGACAAAGTCTGAAAAAGGTGTTGATTGACAGCTCGGAAAAGGCACCTGATGGCCACCCAACAAGCTCAAGTCGTTGGCGCCGCTGGATGCTCACGCGAGACATTCTCGCTTTCGTCTGCAGCGGCAAGATGACCAATCTTCGCGAACTGGGGATAGCGCTCGACTATCATGACTGGGTAAGTATCACTGAGATTACCATGGTTTTCTACAACTACTAACGAAATTCTCAGCACTTCTTCCTCCAACATCTGCCATCAATACCCCACCTCCGGAGCCTCTACATCCCCTTCCTCGCAGATCACGTACACGGCAGCAACACCGACCCACGTGAACTCGCACTGCAAGTAGTCGACATCGTCGCTCTCCGCCCCGAAGTCGAACTTTGCTATATGGGCGTCGGAACCAAATGTTTCGAAATCCTCGAAACCCGGCGGGACTGGGACTCCCGCTCCGACGCCGCCCACCTTGGACTCGCCTCAATCGGTGGCGCCGGTGCGAACTCGGAAGGCGAAGAAGACGAGGACGTGGACGAAGACGACGACGACGATGTGGAAGAGCTAGACGGCGTCAGCGACGCGGACGAAGAAACAGAAAGCGACGCCGAGAACGACGATGATGACGACGATGACGACGACGACGATGAAGACCTCACGGATTCCGACTCGGATTCTTCCGACGGGCCACGCAAGGGCGGCAGGAACAATCGCGCGGCGAAGCTGCGGCTGAGGGAGATTCTGTTTTACGACGACAAGGTTGCGGTGTTCAAGGCGAGGCATGGGAAGCTTTGAGAGGCAGGCTGGCAGGCGGTTGACGGTCGACTGCGGCTCTCTCTCTCTCGCAGAAGCGGGCTGCGAACGTCGCCGGCCATCGGCGTTTATTTCTCTCTCGGATGTGTGTGTGTGTGAATTGGGTGATCTTTGGTTTCTGTCTATTATTCACATTGGCTCTGCGATTTTGGCGATGGGTCGCTCTTTTCTTTCTTTCTTGATCTGTCGTTCTCGGATCATGGGCTCGGGTGGTGGGTGGTATATACATAGGGAACGGACCGGATGGAACGGGATTAGGGCGGGTAAAGGGGATCCTTCTTTTCTTTCCATCGATTCTATTTCAAGGAACCTCACCTTTTTATGAGATTGACATGACAACAAAGTCGGTGCAAATCGGTTTTTCGTGTTTGGCACGGGACCTCTGTGTGCTTTCTATTGCAAATTTCTTGGAATTGATGCGTTTTTTGTAATTTATATAATTTAACCAAGCGAACTTCAAATCACTTGGTTTTTTGACTTCTCGGTCGGTACCTACATGTAGAGTGGCTTGCATTGCATCGGGCCCATTTGATGGGCCGTCGACATGGAGTCATGTGAGGCGAATGTGTACATGTGGAACTGTCGATATGAACTGCATACTTCCATTGTGGGACTCCTTTTAGTCCAATCTAAGAGTTAGAAGGACGGGAGTTTTGGTGTTCATCAATGCCTGGTACCTTCAGATATTCACATGACGTCATTGCTTGTTTGCTTGTGAAGTGAATCGCAAGCCCGTCGCTCGTTTCGTGTTCCTGGGCTCCTTTCGAGGGCGGTGCATCTGTTGAGGGGAGCGCAGTGGTAGAGATTTGATGTGATTTGCAGGCCTAGGTCGCGAAGTAGGGAGGCTGTGAACGAGGTTGCGGAGCTGGTGCTGTTCTGGTTGCGGCGAGCGGTGAAGCTGGCGGATCGTGAGTTGCCTTTTCCAATGGGTGGTGCGGAGCTCGTGGTGTATGAGGAGGCTCTCGAGACCAGACTTCGACAGTCGTGGGTGGCGTGATGGTAGGGTGCGCGATCTTCAGACGCGTGCTTCTGGTATGGATCGTCCCCTCTCGAAAGAACAGGGAGGCACGTGTTGGCTGGAAGTGATGCGATGCAACAAGTCGGCTTGTCCAAGTGGAAGGATTATTGATGGCAGGGACGACGAGGCTTACATTCTCAAGTAGGCTCTCTGCTTGACCCCTCTCCAACAGTCTCGTAGCGGCCTGCACCATCGTCGCCTGTCCCTCTTATTGCACCCATCTCGAATCCTTCACCCTCGTTCTTCGTTGCCTTTGCAGGTGCTTTTGCCTTCCCGCCGAAAGCCATGGGCTGCAATTCGCGCCACTGGCAAGCCCACATTCCCAACGAGACCATCAGAGTCGCAGAAGCGGCTTGGACGAACCACCAGTATAGCGTGTTCGGTATGCCGTGCGAATAGAGGGAGGTGACGACCAGGTGGATGAAATGGATCGTCAGAGCGAAATCGGGCACGAGTTTCGATCGCGCGATCAGTAAGAGGATTGGAATAACACTTCAAGCGATTTCGTGTTAGCGATCGCGTGCTGGTGTTCTGAATGCGAAAGGGAGACATACGTGATGAGACTCCCTAGCAACCAACACAAAGCCAGAGTCCAGCCTGTAGTTACATCCCCTCTGAGTTCCCGCCAGTCCAGTATGGCTTTCGCGTCTGGGTGTCGGCCAGCGACAAAGGTGGTGAAGACGATTAAGACGATTGCGACGCCGTAGTAGAATAATTGAAGGAGAGCCATTTGTTTGAGGATGCGAGAAGGAGAGAGGTCGGCGAGGGCGCCAGGTCGTGGCGGACGGCGGCGGCGGGCCATGACTGTGTTGTTGAAGGAGTGTAAGGTTTTTGGCTCAAGCAAACAATTACATGTCGCTTTCTTTGGCGACGACAACTGCGATGATGATGCCTGGCTAAAGCGAACGGACATGCACGCGACTCGGTGTTGCTTTCGGCTGCCGCCTATCAATTTTGGGGTTGCCACGATCTATCGATCACTCCACCTTCGCTTTGCATGAGATCATCTACTGTACGTCCATCTTATAGATCTATACTAGGTCGATCATCTACTGCTACTACTTTCTTGAGACACTTCTACACATCGCTCACCACCGACGAACAGCCAATTCCGAGCCTAGACTGCACGATCGGACCCGAAGAACATCCACCCTCACACCCACTTTCACACACCTCCAACACATCCACCATGGGTTGGTTCGGCGGTTCCTCAGCGCAGCCCACGCCGCCTCCTCCTGCTCCCTCAACAGACGGTGGCTTCATAGCACCCGATCGCACCGCCCGCGCACAGTGCTGGGATGGACGCGACAGTTTCTTCAAGTGTCTGGACCGCCACAGCATCATCGACAGCGTGCGAGAAGACGAGAAGGCGAGGAAAGTTTGCGCGCCGGAGTTGAAGGAGTTTGAGAGCGCATGCGCAAGTAGCTGGGTACGTACGGTTGGGTGCATATGAGTGAGGAATACGATGGGATCGCTTTCCTCACTGGATTGGACTGGGTTGGAGTACACTGGATTACACTGGACATTATGCTGATTTGGTGGACAGGTCACATATTTCAAGAAGCGAAGGGTCATGGAGCACCAGCGCGATGCGACACTGAAGAAGCTCAATGCAGAGGGCGCGACTGGAATGGATATCTCTGGTGGCGGCCCTGCTACTTCTATGAAGGGAAACTGAAGGAAGAGGGTTGTATTGACAATTGCGCGCGCGAACTAAATGGTCAAAATGCCATAGCTTTGGTTCGCGCACACTGTTGAAAGGAATCAAGGCAGGCCGTTTGCGCATTTTCGAGCCTGGACACATGTTCAAAAGAGCAAGGGTATCGCAATGTGGTCGAACTACTACTAAACTCAGAGAGCGCTCCATTGAGCGGTGTAAGATTAATCTGTACATTATATGCATACTAACGAGGTTATGCCCCGAGGCATATCAACAATATTGCTGGACTACTTGCGAGGAACCTGAGCTGCCACTATTTATGGATGTTTTGAATTACAGGCTGCCCCATGTGCATGTCAGAATTACACCAGGATACACACGACAAGGGACGATTGCATTCATCGTCTACAGTTTAATGACTAATTCTGGTAGTCTGAAAGCAAATGCTTCACTCTCTGTTGGCTGTGAAATGGTCGACATATCGTGAGCTTTTTGGCTCACACAAGAGGCGAGCTCATTTGTTCGTTTCATACCTTCATACTCGTCCCAATATCAACCTCGCCCCGAGTCAACGTTGCAAGTTGACACATCCTATTCATGCATTTCTCCACGATTACCCACATGTTCTTGACCGATGCTCGGTCGGCCAGAAGAAACACGGAGGATCACCCCGCAATATTGATTGATGGACCCTGCAGAAGGGGCGTCAGATAGCGTGCCATGGCGGCCGCCTTACATTTGGGGTATATGATCATGTGCGAGATGCCATCTTTGCGTTTCCCAAAGAAGGGAGGATCATATCGTTCCTATATAGATCTGATCAGCTAGATACCTTCTTAGCAATACACATCAACTTGAAAGTTTCCATTAAAAGGCAAAACGAGAGGAGGCAAAGGTAACACCTTCATACCGCCAAGAACCATCTCCTTACACAGACACGAGATCCGAGTTCATTCCTTCGAGCCGTCCATCCTCGCTCTCTTTCCCTCCCTTTCTTCTATAACTCACCGGGTCACTCGGCTTCGACACTTGACTTCCTTGCGGTCTCATAACACTACCTCAGTCATTGCCATGAGGCCCTTTGCTCGACCTTGAAACCAGACCGATCACGCGGGACAACTCAAGTCCGCACCCATGATGCCTGTCCGACGCTTTCGCTTCCTGGCGCTAGCCGTATTCGCTACCATCGTCTTATTCCTATTCACCCGCACGACTTCAAAGTACGACAGCTACAAATCGTATGCTGAGCAAAAGTACGAGAATGCTATAGGAGGAGGTTCAGTGTTGAGACCGGAAGACGAGCACACGAAAGAACACCCGCAAGCCGCGGCTGGTTCGCATCAGGAGGAGAATGTGCTTGCGCCAAACACACCGAAGACTACAGCCCCGCGACCTTCTAGCAGCGCCGTAGTCGTTGGATTTGTTAGCGAGGTTACGCCTGGAAGCCAGACCATCGTTTCGACTGCGACGCTTGCTCCGACACAGCCGCTTCCGCTCGAATACCAACCGAAACTTGCACCCATCGCCAATGAGGAAGAGATCCCGATCGAACTTGGACAGGGCCGTGTAGAGCTTGATGATCTGCCTCCTTTGAACCACGACATCCACTGGACGAAGCAGCCCGAGCACTTCCCAATCACCTCAACAATCCAGTTGCCGACCAACAAGCCTAGTGCGATACCGAGGGTGCAACACAAGTTCGGCAAGTCCGCGAACAAGGGCGCGGACAAGGAGCGTTTGGCGGTGATCAAATCAGCAGCAGAGCATGCGTGGAGCGGATATCGAGAGAAGGCGTGGGGACATGACGAGGTCAAGCCCGTTTCTGGGAGGAACGGAGATCCCTTCAACGCTTGGGGTGCTACACTCGTTGACGGACTGGACACTCTATGGATCATGGGTTTGGAGACGGATTTTGAGGAAGCCGTGAAATTTGTCGAAACGATCGACTTTACGACAACACCCCGTTCGGACATTCCGCTCTTCGAGACTACGATCCGCTATTTGGGAGGACTAATAGCTGCGTACGAAGTCTCTGGAGCCAAGTACAGGATTCTGCTGGACAAAGCTGTTGAACTGGCCGAAGTGATGTACGGCGCGTTCGACACGCCCAATCGCATGCCCGAGACGTACTACAGGTGGAAGCCTACGTTTTCGTCGCAGCCACATCGTGCTGCCACGAGAGTGGTGCTTGCGGAGATTGGCAGCTTAGGCATGGAGTTCACCCGTTTGGCTCAACTTGCTGGCGAGCCTAAATACTACGATGCGATTGCCCGGATCACGGACGCACTAGATGAGTACCAGAACCGCACCCGCCTCCCGGGCATGTGGCCGACATATCTTGATGCGAGTGGATGCGCGAAGCCGGCGCAGATGGGTCGCCCGCTTGGATCTCAATTTTATCACCCCGACGGAAGTGGCGCGATGATGGTTAAAGACGCACCTGTTCAAAACAATCAAGGGAACTCAAAACCCCAGTCTGCTGTGACTCCGGGAAAGGCAGCGCACGAGTTGATCAAAGAGGGCGAAGCCTTGGCAGCTGAGGCGAAAGAGCAGAGCACTCTTGAAGGCGAGGTGGATGGGTTCAAGAATCCTAAAGAAGAGGACCGCTGGTCAAACGGGAAGGGATGGTCTAAGCGACAACTCAATGCCGAACCCAAAATCGCGAGTGAAGTGACTTCTGGCGAACCCAACTTCCAAAAACAAGACCACGCGGTATTGGGTCAGCCGCCGCCCCAAACTGGCGCCGAAGTCTGCATTCCGCAAGGGCTCGGATCGCCTAGCGCTTACGGTTCGGAAGGCTACACTCTTGCTGGCATGAGTGACAGCACCTATGAATACCTCCCCAAGATGCACCTGTTGCTCGGTGGTCGTATCGACCAATACCGAGATATGTACATCAAGACAGCCGACGTCGCCATCGAGAAGCTCATATACAGGCCTATGACCAAAGACGGGCGCAACATCCTGGCAGCTGGTGACCTGAACATTTCTCCCAATTCGAGCTCCGAGTCAAGCGAGATGATTGAGACTTTCAAAGCTGTCAACTCTCACCTTGTCTGCTTTGCCGGTGGTATGTTTGCTCTCGGCGGCGTCGTCTTCGACCGTCCCGGGGATGTCGAAATCGGCAAGAAACTCACTGACGGCTGCATCTGGGCGTACAACGTCACTGCCACGGGAATCATGCCCGAAGACTTCCTTCTCAGCAAGTGCAAAAGCAAGACCAGCTGCGAATGGAACGAGACAAAGTACTTTGAAGAGCTAGACCCGTACAGAGCGCACCGGGCCAAGACCCCAACCATCTTGGGAAGTGTCCACGACGACGCCCTACCTCCAAAGCTGCAGAACACAGACTACGGCCAAGCCAGCAAGAAAAAACGACAACTCGACGCCGCAACACCTCAAGAAGCAAAACCTCTCCCCGACCTCCCCGCCACCCAAACAATAGACGAAGACTCCGGCCTCAATATCCCCGCCCCTCCCATCCCCAAACTCTCCGCCCTGCGCCCAATCTACACGCCCCCGGCACCCCTCTCCCACGAGGAGTACGTCGCGAAGAAGATCGAAGAAGAGCGCCTCCCGCCGGGCTTCACTTCCATCACCTCCAAACACTACATCCTGCGCCCCGAAGCGATCGAAAGCGTCTTCTACATGTACCGCATCACGGGCGACCAGTACTGGCGCGACCGCGGCTGGGAGATGTTCACGGCTGTGCAGGACCACACTAGGACTGTGTTTGGCAACAGCGCGATCGACGATGTCACCAAGGCGGCGCCTGAGATGGAGGTATGTGAAACAAAAAAATTCCCTTGCCTTCTTTTCTGTTTGGATCGAAGTGTGTGCTTTGCTGACTCTCTGTTTTTACCTTGCAGGATTCGTCCGAGTCTTTCTGGATCGCCGAGACGCTCAAGTATTTCTACTTGCTGTTCGATGAGCCTGACAAGTGGAGCTTGGATGATTGGGTGCTGAATACTGAGGCGCATTTCTTCAAGAGGACTTGATTCTTGCATTGATTGTATGGCATATGACTTGCATGGTATGCGCAGGGTTTGGGCTCATTGTGATGTGACTGATCTGTTCTGTGGCATGAGATGATGATACCCTAGGGAAAGACGTGATGGAAGATTGTGACTTTGAATTCCGAGATGAATGGACCGGAAACATCGAATCGTGCCGTACTATTTACTGTGATGTTTCGGATCTTAGACGTTTCCGCGAGGAGTTGACGGTTGTATTAAGCAAGCTTTCATAACAATTTGCCTGCTTGCCGCTTCCATTCCGAGCCGAGTCTTCTATGCATCGGTGAAGACGGGCGTTCCGATCCCCATTGCAATCTAAATTTTAGCGCCATTCCTTTTCCTCACTTTGCCGACATTCCAAACCCATGTGCCGATGTCCCTCCCGACTTCACCTATCCACGCGAGCCACGATATTATTCAACTTAAACTCTTCTTCCCCCGCCATACTCACGCAAACCTTGTCGTTGGACCATCTCCAGAATCATACAAACCTTCGTCAACCCTAGCTGCCAAACACCCCGCCCCGCCCTGGTCATTCGGTCCACTAATTGACAAATTGTCGGCGGCAATGGGGGCTCCATGCTTGCGGGCGTTGATGGCAGCGGGAAGGGTGCACCGGTAGGTCAGTTCGGTAAGGAATAAGATGGAGGATAAGTATCTTCTCTCTTCTTCATGTATTACCATGACGACAGCTTTCTTCAATGCCTGATTGAATAGACCAAAAAAAAAAGAGCAACATTTCTCAAACACAACTATGCCCTCTCTCACACTCTCAACAACCCTCTCCCTCCTACCCTCCCTCATCCGCGGCGCTTCCCCCTCCTGCCAACCCTCCACTTTCACCCCGCCCGAAATCCCCGGAACGAAGATACTCAACCTCCAAGCCACGCCGGTTCAAAACTACGCCTCCTGGCCCCCAGCCCCGGGCTCCCTCAACATAGCCGAGCAGCCCATCGACTTCTGCAACGTCACGCTCACCTACACGCACCCGGGCTGGAACGACAAAGTGCACGTCTACGTCTGGCTACCGCTCGACGAGACGGCGTGGAACGGCCGCTTCCTCGCGACCGGCGGCGGCGGCTGGGCGGCGGGCTTCGAGGGTGGGCTGGCGCCGGCGGTGGCGTTGGGGTATGCGAGTGCGATGACCGATGCCGGGCATGCGACGGTCGGCAAGGGGCCTGAAGCTGCGGTCTGGGATGGTTGGTTGTTGCATGAGCCCGGGGTGCTGGATCTGCCGCTGCTGTATGATTTCGCGTACGTGGCGGTGGATGACATGACGAGGATGGCGAAGGGGGTTGTGGGGTCGTTTTATGGCCGGCAGGCGGAGTATAGCTACTGGAGCGGCTGCTCGACTGGCGGGCGGCAGGGCATGGCGCAGGCCCAGCGCTCGCCGGAGAACTACGACGGGATCCTGTCTGTGGCGCCGGCGATGAACTGGGCTTCGTTTGTCGTGGCGGAGCTCTGGCCGCAGGTCGTCATGAACGAGCTGGGAGTTTATCCGCCGCAGTGCGAGTTCGATGCGATCACAGCAGCGGCGGTCGAAGCCTGCGACGAGCTGGACGGCATCAAAGACGGCGTCGTCTCGGCACACGGGCAGTGCGCTTTCGACGCCTCCACGGTCGTCGGCAGGAAAATCACCTGCAACGGCAGCAGCAAAGACCACAAGATCTCGCGCGAGGCAGCCCAAGTCGCGCAAGAAACCTGGCAAGGCCCAACAGACGCCGCCGGCGCCTCCCTCTGGCCCGGCCTCCCACGAGGAACAAGTTTCTACATCGCCGAATTGGGCCCCTTCGGCGGCCTGGTGCAGACCGAGTGTCCAGCCTCGTCTCCCACCGACGGCAAGAAATGCAGCGGCCGCCCGTTCCTCATGGCCGAGACCAACGTGCGCAGCCTCATCGCCAAGGACCCGGATTTTGACACGCAGTCCCTGACGCGACGAGACTTCCGCCGCCTGCTGAAACAATCGCGGCAAGAGCAGCTCTCGGTCATGGACACCGCCGACCCGAACCTGTCGGCTTTCAAGTCCGCCGGCGGCAAACTGATGCACTGGCACGGCATCGCCGACCAGTTGATCCCCGTCAACGGCTCGACGGACTACTACTCGCGCGTGCAAGCTCTGGACGCCGAGGTGCGGGATTTCTACCGCTACTTCGAGGTTCCGGGAGTCACGCACTGCGCCGGCGGGGCTGGACCTTTCCCTGGAAGCGCGCTGGACTCGCTTGTGGAGTGGGTGGAGAAGGGCAAGGCTCCGGCGTCGATTGAGGGCGTGGCGGGTGATGCTAAGAAGCCCATTTGCGCTTGGCCGCTTGTGGCCGTTTACAAGGGTGGTGATGTTGGTAGGGCGGAGTCGTTTGATTGCAAGGAGAGTTTCGACGCTTTTGGGTTTCCTGAGGTGGTGAAGGCGACTGCTGCTGGGGATGGTGCGCGGGATGAGTTGTGAGGGGGTTTTGGAGTGCGGAAGGGTAAGTAAGTAAGTAGAGACCGATGGGTTGGTTTTGGAAAACTCTCCAAGCAAAGGGTAAGGTGGCGATTGCACAATTCTGCTTTTTTTTTTTGACAGCAGATGCATCCGCATGCCCTTGGAAGCTTCAGCATTTGAACTCCAGAACAAGGGAGGGAGAACAAAAAAAAAAGAAAACCGCCGTCCCTTCCTTCCTTTCTTGGCCCGCCACGGTCTCATCTCGATCAAAATCCCTCTCGACTTTCCGCTTTTCGCCCACGAACGAACGAACGAACAAACAAACCCAATCCACACCCTTTAGAAAATGCTCACCTCCTCAGCAAGCACCTCCTCCTCCTCACCAACCCCATCCTCAAGCCCAAACTCGCTCTTCACTTTCACTCCTGCCGTAGCAGCAGCATCAGCAGCAGTACCAGCCGGCGTGGCGTTCCCTCTCGCCTTCTTCGCAACCGGCGCAGACGCAGCTCCGTCCTCCCGCCGTCCATCCTCGTCCCCGGTGGTGGCATTCCCATTTCCCCCCTCACCATCACCATCGCCGTTGACTTCGTGACGTATCTCATCAGCAACGGCTTTCCTGCCCCTCTTCTTCCTCGAAGAAATCGGCGTAGTAGCAGCACTACTCGCCGCCGCCGCCGCGATCTTCCTCGCTGGGGTCTTCGGAGTTCTGGGTTGGGGTGTCGTGTTGCCGTCGCTGGTTTGCAGGGTGGAGGAGAGGGCGCCGTATCTACGAGGGAAAAAGAAAACGGGACGAAGTTAGTTTCACATTCGGTTCTTCTTCTTCTTCTTCTTGCTGCTTTCGGTGAATTGATTCGATTGAATATTTGATCGGTTTAAACGGGTTGGAATAAGAACGGAAGGACCGATGGATGGACCGATGGATGGATGGCTTGGGAGGCAAACATAAAAAGAAACAACTCACTCGACTTTCAGTTTGTTCTTAGTGACGCGCATCAACTCTCTGGCCGAAGCGGCGGAAGCGAGGCCTGCGACTGTGGCGAATTTGGCATAGTCGATCTGGTCGTAATCATCGCGTGGTTAGATATTATCCTGCTCTTTACTCGGGTTTGGCGATAGGCATAGGGGTTTGGGCTGCCATCCTCGTTTGGTTCGAGGAGAGGAGTGGTGGTGGTGGGTGGTGGATGTTTCGTTTTGACACGACATACCTTTGGCTCGGATTCGAAGCATTGCCACTGGAGGGGAGACGAAGAGGGTCAGTGTTGGTTTTTGAAACGCTTTTTCTCGTGTGTTATGGGGTTGGGGATGGAGTGAGGAGGAAGAAGAAGAGACGTACGGCGAGGGCGAGGTACTCCATCTGTTTGGCGGAGAGAGGCATTTTTGACTGCGGTTGTTGTTGTTGCGCCTGAAGACTATGGTGATTTCCGAGAGAGTAGTCGTTTGTTGGATGGAGCGTGTGTGTGGGTCACGGGAATTTCCTAGCAAGGTTGACGCCAAAAGTGCCCGGTGTGAAGGAGAGTCGGAGAGGAAGAGAGTGGAGTAGGACGAGAAGTGTGATGAGCAGGAAGAAGGAAAAGAATTCAGATAAGACAGTGGGTGCTTGTGCATGTGACAAACCTATCTGCTCGAATCTGACGAATGCACATGAGAGCGCGCAACGGTACAATATTTCCTGAGAGGCTGGGGGAGAAGGGTGGTAGAGCGGCACGGTGAGTTGTGATGCGCGCGGCTCGAGGTTTTGTCTGCTGCTGCTGCTGTTGTTGTTGTCATGGACAACAAGTCGTCGAAGTGAAGTGAAGTGAGGTCTGGCCGCAACGGGAGAGAAGTTGCACATGCAGACCGCGAAACCGCATATGCCACTAGGAAGGATGGAATAGAGTGGGTAGTGACCCGAGTACCTGCCGTTACATCGCTATGCACTGTATCAACAAAATCGAACAAAATCTCATCTTCACGACAATGAGGGAAAACGAACACTCGTTTCCAGCCAACAGGGGAAGAACGCGAATCGACCGGGGTCCATATGCACCTCTAGATGTACTAGGCCAAGGAGAAGCCCACCCTGCATGCTTGTGCAACGACTAGAAATCAAGACGCGACCACTGATGCTGAAATGTTGAATCAAATTGATTTGAATGGATACAGAAAGAAGACAAGAAAGAAAAAAGGTCTTTATTGCAACAATTCGTTCTCTACAGTGCAAATACAATGCTGTGCCCCGAGACTTGTCTGTGGTAGTCCGAGGGCAGAGTCTTCGCCGTGTTTCGTTCGCGTCATATCCGCTTCCGCCTGAGAAGCTCGATTGAAGGGGGCAAGCTTTCTATCGAAGGGGGCTGCACTCAATTGAAGGGGGGAGGCTTTCGATCGAAGGGGGCGGAACTCCTCGAGAATTTAGAGCGCTTCGCGCGCGGTGTGTCGGGGGCGGGGAGGTGGTGGGAAGGGAACATTGCCCCCCCCCCCCCCCCCCCCCATCCCCTGGTTTCGTCCTCCATGGCAAGGACAGACCCTTCTATGAATCCCGCATAGCCATGGCGTGGAGTCCGCACAACAAGCTCAGGCTAGTCTTGTCGCAGTTCGGGAGCATCAGAGCGCCGATCACCGCGTGGCCGAAAGGCGCACCGTCCCATTTGCCCGACACGACGACAGCCGCCTGAGTGGCAGCATCTTCGCTCCCCGACACCGCCTTGTCGAGGATTGCTGCACCGTTGGTGAAGCCGCGGACAAGGGCGCGCGACGTGCCCGCCTTCTCGGCCAGCCGTTTCATCATCATGAGGGCGCGGTAGGAGATCAGACGGAAGCTCTCGACATCCCAGCCCATAGGTGGCGGACCCTTGGCTGCCGCGGACACAGGGCGTGGAGGCTGCTCGACGGACAGGAGAGAGGCGAGGCTGAGGAGGCTGCTGGCCCAGCCGTCGTCGCTGTCCAGCCAAGCACGAGCGAGATCTGAGGCGTTACTGGGGGCAAGGCCCGTGAGGATGTCTGCTGCAAGCATGCCTTGGGTGAGATATGCTTTCCGTGCTTCGACGATGCGGAGCTGGGTGATGTTTGTCGTGGAGCCCTTTGAGCGGTCTGGCAGGACGGATATGGAGAGGGCAAAGGCGCGGGTCAGGAGGTCGAGTGGTGATTCCGAGGAGGCTAGCGAGGAGGCAGGTGCTGTAAATATGCTTTTGTACAGGACGCGATTTGGGTCTTGTCGGGCGAGGAGCTTCGCCAGACAGTCCACAGCTGGTGGCAGGTAGCGGTGGACTGACGGCACAAAGCTTGAGAAGACGAGCTTGTGGGTGCTTTCGGTGTAGCTCGGTGTTGGCTGTGGTGCGAAAGCGAGCAGGAAGTGCAGCACGTGCAATGCGTCATCTCGAGTGGCCAGTTCCAGGCTTTGTGTGATATTAGAGAGAAATATGATCATGTCTTTGTAAAAGTCCTGGGTATTGTAATATGTCCTCAGCAGCATATTGCGCGTTCCCAGAAGTCGAATAGTGTTGCTAAGCCACTTCATGAGGGTGCTAGTCGTGAGAAGTCGGTGGTTGTGCTCGTAGAAGGAGAAATTACGGAGGATGACGGTGATGGCCAGCAACTTGTCGGCAGCGCGATCGAGCTCGTACTCCTGCGTTCCAAACGCAGGTACGTCTTGTAATGCTTCTGCTTCGGTTCGCGATCCGCGCATGATGTCTTCGTAAGATGGCAGATCCAGTGCGTCGGACACTTCGGCGGCTTCGTCTGAAAGCAGGTCTAGTTGCTCCTCCGCACAGTCAACCAGGACGTCGATGAGGTCGTTGCACTTCTCCAACTCAAAAGCCACGCGTTGATCCATGGATATGATTGCCAGTGCGTCGAGTGCATATCGAACTTCACCGTGGATACCAGAGGCGAGACTTAGTGTGATGGCCTGCGTGTCGATGGTTCCCATCTCGTCCACAGTAGGCATCTGAGGCATGTATCGTTGAATGTTGCCACCAAGTTCTGCTAGCATAGGGATGTCGTAGCCACCGTCCCACTCGATTGAACGCACTTGCGGATTGTAGTTGGTACTCTGCGGCTCTTCACTCTTCATGACTGGGCCACCGAGCTCCTGCTTTACTGAAGGCGATCTTGACACCTTTTGCGCTGGTGAAGGTGCAGCAACACCCGGCACAGCACTTTGTGAAGTCATCGCGTCGGGTCTCTTGACCTGCATACTGCTGTTTCGTCGATGGGCAATCGTTCCCACGCCTCCCATTTGCTGCGGCGTTGACATGCCGTTTTGCTGTGGGATAGGTGTGTTGGCTTGTACGGGAGTCGCCTGGGGTGGAGGTTGAGTCTGCTGGGGCTGCGGGAATCGGCCGAATTGGTTTTGCTGCTGTCCTGGTGGCTGCATTGGCTTGGTGGGTGAAGCTTGTGGCGGAGGGCCAAAGCCAGCCATCTGATGTGCTTGTTGCCTTGCCTGCTCCTGCTTCTGTGAAGCACGTGCTTGCATCCACGCCCTTTCGTAGGCCATGATAAAGCTGTAGTAGACGTTCTTCAATTGCTCGGGAGCTGACTCGTAGCCCGGACCTACGAGACCGAGCTTATTCGCTACCGCAGGCCACTGGTTGTTCGCCTCTATTGACTGAGAACCGTTGGCAGATATCACAATCTGCCATAGCGTGTAGAGATCAAGTGCCTTGTGGCCAATCACAGGTGCCGGATTGAACTTGTATGCTTGTCCTGAGCTCACATGGTACTGATTGCATTGAGCCAAGAATTGCTTCCGCTTGAACTGTTGCGCCTGCTGTTGCTGCTGCTGCTGTTGCGCCTGTGCTTGTTGTTGCGCCTGCTGTTGTGCCTGCTGCTGCTGTTGCTGCTGCATCATCGCATTAGGTGCCTGGACGCCTCCACCGTTTGGCATCGGTCCACCCTGCTGCTGTTGTGGTTGCTGCTGTACTCCTGCTGAATTGTACATCGAATTCGGTTGGCCAGGCGGACCTCCCATTGGCCGTTGCGGAACATTACCACCATTTGCGCGCATCTGCTGCTGCTGTTGCAGCAAGCGCATCTGATACTGCCTCTGGGCAATTTGAGATTGGGTCATCGAGGCCATGTTACTGCCTTGTCCGCCCATTTGACCCTGCATGCCCTGCATTTGTTGCATGTTCTGGCCCGCGCCATACTGCGAATTGTAGCCAGCCATTTGATTTTGGGGTGCCATGGGTTGCGACTGATGTTGGCCTTGTGTAGGAGACATCTGAGACGGGAAGTTGCCTGGCTGCTGCTGCTGGCTCGGGAATGGACTAGGCGACGCGTTCTGCATGCGCGATGGCTGTGAGGGTTGGCGAAAGTGCTGGTTCTGCATGGTGGGTGATGGCGTGGCTTGCGCCGAGCCTGGTTGCTGCAGATGCGCGTAAGGTGTGGGTTGCTGGGAGAACTGCTGACCGGGTTGCTGGCCTGGATATGCGCCGTACGCGGGAGTCTGCGAGCGCGAAACCTGGGAAGTCGGTGGAGGTGAGGCGGCAGTGCCATCGTGCGGTCGCTTCTGCGGGACTACAGAGCCGGGCTGGAAGGTCTGGTTGTTGAATGCGGCCGAGGGAGTCTGCGGGTTGAGGCCGCCATTCTGAAGGCCGGGCTGGAAGGGCGAGTTGGCGGCGCTGAGGTCAAAGTGTGAGGGGTTCGCGGAGGAGTTGTTCGGATTGTACAAGGCGGATGGGTTAAGGTGGCTCGAGGCCGGCTGGGAGAACATGGCTTCGGCCTGGCCGGGCTGCCATTGATTCATGATCGGTCATGCGCCTGGACGCGATGAGAGGTCAGTCTGGGCGGCAGGCAGGAGTTTGGAAGTGATGAAGCACGCGCAGGAAGGCGCGCGCGCGCATGGCACATGGCAGGAGTGAAGACGGCACGGCGCGTAACTGGCGGCAGTGAGTGATTGGAGTAGTGAATGCCTTACCTACCGAAGTCGAGATGTGATGTTTGGCGCGCGCTCGGGTGATATTGATTGAACGCGTAGTAGCAGCAGCTCGCTGGGAAGACTGGCCGGTGATGGCTGATGGCTGCCAGTAGTTGTGCTTGGCGGGAGGTCCGGCTCCTCTTCTCGCTGGGGCCGGCCGCGTTGGAGGCTGGCGAGAGGCGACATGGCCACGGAGAGCATAACGATTCAATCTCAACTACATAGACACAGACATGGACACGAGATAGACACACAGCAGCAGCAGCAGCACATACAGACGGGAACATCGACACTTGCGGAGCTCGTGCAGTCACCGCCGCCACGACATTCGATCCGACCGCGGCCGCACCGTTCGCAGGGAAGGGAAAGGAAAGGCGAGCACGAGCCATCATGTCATCACAAGTACAACCCACAAACCGCCCCCCTTCATGTCCTTCTCGCAGTTGATACCTGCGCATCGTGGTGAGCATGTTGGCCTTGCATGTGCTGTGCGTTAGGCATGGCGTGGTGGTTCTCTGTTTTTTCCTCGTTGTTCTGTCTGTGTCGAAAGATGACCTGAGTCGGTATGCTCGAGGAAATTCCAGGCACAATCAGGCACGAGGTTCTCAGAGATCTAGTACTCTAGCAGAGCTACAGCAGGCGAACGGATAGGCAGGACAACCCTCCCCTCAAACGCTTTACATTCACTCCAGTCTTCCTCACAGCGTGTCAGATTTACGACTGCCCTGCTCATCCTCATGCATGTCTTGTCTCGCTTAATCAAAAGCCGGCAAGCTTGGCGGATTGAGTTGAGTTGAGTTGGGTTTTTGAGTTTGGGGGAAGACACATGCAGGCCATGGAAGCAAGACTCTCGTGACAAGAAGAGAGGGGCAGGGCGAGGCTAGAAGATCATGTCGACAGTGATAAGGCGGCAAGATTGTGTGGGAGATGCCGTGTCTTTTTCTACCTACTCTGCTCTGACAGGTGAACATACACATAGACACAGACTTCCACACAACGTGTATAGCAGCAGAAGAAAGACTCTTTGCTTCAAGTCTTGCCGACCGACCAGATCGGACCAGCACAAACGGCAACGACTGCTTCCCCGGTATTATTAGTAACAAGTGAGCCCACGAGAGTACTGTATCATCTCAACTTGTCGGGGCTTGCTTTCCGTGCGTGTGAAACGGGTCGATCTCCTCGCTGGAAGTTCGGCTTCACATCCTACCTCAAGCTATCCAATTTCTCTACCTTACATAATCACACCGATGAGATGACATATCCTGTCAACTCACGACGCAGCCTTGCATACAGTATATGCCGTTGATTGTTCATTATCGGCAGTATTAGTCTTGTACAGCGGGTATGTCGACAGCGTGCTAGGTATACACTAACACACCTGGACAGCGTTCTCTACACGGTACCCTTACTACGTCCTAGGCCAGCCATGTGAAAGAGAACATCCAATTGAGCTTGTCACTTGCAGCTGACTGTCAACATAGACTGAAGAGTGTGAAGGAAGATGAGCTGTCTCGCCTTTTCTGCATCCTGGAAATCTCCTACTACGTCTACATCGGGCAAACTACCCCCGAAGCACACGAACCCATCAACCTTTCATCGCGATATTAAGACACCCTCGCGACCCTCTTCACAGCTTGTCACAGCTCCAGCTTCTCCAAAACAGTAAAAACGACGCCGTCCATCGGCAACTACATCAAGACGCCGGGCCTTATCAAAAGCATAGCAAAACCACCAGCAATCCCAGAATCTCGGCTCTCCATTGGCCACCCAGCTCCGATAAGTGGGGTGTCCGGATAAGCACGCCATGTCTTCCAACTATTCACCTTTTCCCATTCGCGGTAGCGATGATGGGATTGTCAGGGAGGGGTTCGACGGATGCGATTTATATGAGTTGCGTGTTTTCTTGCATGTCCTCGTTTTCTCCTCACGCGAGTAGGTTGTCTACTTATCACAGCTTTTGACGATCTTACTTTCCGATCGAAAGCTACTTTTAACCTATCGTTCTTACTACTACAAGCCCATCTCATCTCCACCCAATCAAGGTATACAAGATATACAAGCACTACAAACCACCAAAAAAACCTCCCCAAATCCAAACAAACACTTCTACTCCCCCCAAAAAAAAAAGAAACCCAAATCATCTAACCCCAACCCGAACCCTAAAGCAAACCATGGAAACAACAACAACAACCATCGCCCCAACAGCTCCCAAATCCCTCTTCCCAGACGGCCTCAAGACCTCAGGCCAGCACAACCCAACCCACGCCCTCCTAACCCCACCCTCCCTCTTCCCCAAAGAAATCACCGGCCCCACAGTCTGGAAAGCCGAAGACTACCGCCACCACCCAGAGAGATGGACGCACGTCTTCAGCGCGGGCGAGGTGGACGAGCTGGGCAGGGCGGCGGACGACTTTATCGCGAGTGGGAGGCCGTTGACGGGTATGGCGAAGGTGGGTTTTCATGTTGATTGGTCTTTGAAAGAAAAAAATCAAAATCCTTGCAATTTGTCGTTTGTTGGGCTAGCTAGCCAGCCATTTTTCGACCAAAGGATGAACCTTTGCTGATACTTCTTTTGTCTTCTGGTCTCAGGAATTCTTTCCTTTGCCCACGCTCGAGGCCTTTTTCAGCTCGGTCAGGAGGGAGGTGCTGAATGGCAAGGGCTTCATTCTGTTCAAGGGGTTGCCGGTGCGGGAGTGGGGGCTGCAGAAATCTGCGACGGCGTAAGACAAACTTCCGTTCTTACTTGCGATGCTCTGTCATGCTTTTTTCTTTGACCCTGTCCCGCTGCGGATTCGTAATGGACATTCCAAAATGATGGATCAAGAGGGCTGACATCGTTGCAGATACATGGGACTCGGTGCCTATTTCGGATACTTCGTTAGGTGAGTGCAGAGTAGAGCGTGTTTGTCCGGTTTCCCAACTTTGTATCTGCAAGCATCGGTTAGCTAACACACCCAACTCCTACAGCCAAAACGGCCGCGGTCACGTCTTGGGCCACGTCAAAGACCTAGGCGAAGACGCCACGCAAAAGGACAGAGTGCGAGTGTACCGCACCAACGCCAAGTTCGCCTCTCTCCTCCTCTTCCCCAGGACCCAACTGTCAATCAACGAACAAATACACTGACGAAGCCCGCGAAACACAGACAGTACTTCCACACCGACGGCGCCGACCTCGTCGGCCTCCTGTGCATTAGCAAAGCCCTCTCCGGCGGCGAGTCTGATATCGCCTCTACCCACCACATCTACAACACGCTGCAGCGCACGCACCCAGACGTGATCGAAACCCTCGCAACGCCCAACTGGTACTTCGACCGCAAAGGGGAGATCAGCCCGGGGCAGGACCCTTGGTACGTATCCAGCGTGTTGTATACCGAGCGCCGGCGCGAAGAAGACGACAGTGACAGTCCACCCCCGCCACGAGTGTGGAACAAAGTCGACCCCAACAACCTCACGTCGCTGGCGCGGTACAATTCGGGCCCGGACGCCGTGATCCCGCCTCTGAGCGAGAAGCAGACGTACGCGTTGAAGATGCTGGAGCAGACGGCGTCAGAGCTGGCGCTGCACATGGTTTTGGAGCCGGGTGATGTGCAGTTATTGGCCAATGGGCATGTGCTGCATGCGAGGACCGCTTACAAGGATTGGCCGCCGGGGAGCGTGGATGAGGCGGGGAGGGAAAGGGTGAGGCGGCATCTTATGAGGCTGTGGCTGGCGGTGCCGGAGAGCGAGGGCGGGTTGAGGACGCCTTTCTTTGATTCGGACTGGAAGAAGAGGGGTGGGATTCAGGTTGGGGATGTGCCGCCTGTTTGTCCTTTGGATGCTGAGTGAGGTTGTGGAGGGGAGCTGTGGTTTGAAATGTTAGGTTTTACTATATCTTGGATGTACTTGGTTGGTTCTCGTCGAAGAGTTATGGACAGGGAGCTCGCGGGCTCGTTTCGTTCGGACTTTTAGACTGCCTTTCTCAAGTTCACCCCACACCACAGCACCGGCGCAAGGTTAGTTGCGCAGTCGAAAGTGAACAGACTGATGATCCAAGTGATGACGAGTACTGGCACAGGTGCCAGGAGAACCTCAGTTCGACTCAGGAACGGCAGAGCTGGAGTGAGCCCGTTAGCAAGACGTCGAGAGGAAGACATCAACAAACATATCCTTACCATTGTAACCCAGGAACGTGATGACGAAGTAGTAGCTGAGGGCGAGGAGGTACATGGAATTGCCGAAAAAATTCGACACCCAGTAGTCCCGTGCGATCAGCGGCATGAACAGGAACTGCAAGACGTAGAGGAAGACCCATAATGGGAGGAAAGCCCGAATGGAGACCTGGGCGTTGATGTTAGCAAAGTCGAGCGTGAAGATGAATGGAAAGACGTACATCAAAGCAGTACCCGAATTCGAGCCCTTCTTCTCCAGTGCCGGTGGCAGATGGACCAAAAAGACCTTGCCTTCGCTTGCCGAGGATCCGCCCGACGAGGAAGTACATGAGTGTCGAGACCAGTAGAGAAGTTCCAAGGAAGTGTCCGAGCACGAAGACGAGAGCGATGCGGATGGTGGGTCCGACCCCATCTGCATAGGCCGATCCCCAGGCTACACCGGTCATGAGGAAGAAGAGCGATAGTAGGTATGTGAAAGCAGGATCCGCTCGGTGGTAGGAATTTTTGGTTTCTGAGGATATTTGTTAGTTGGTTCATGGCAAGGGTGTCTGTCGATCACGGACGTTTCTGATCCCAATGTTAGCAGATGACATGGCATGCCTTCATGTAATACAACTAACGTGATAGTAGATATTCCTGAACACCTTTTTGGGGGCGATGATCAACTGTGTCATCTCCCACACCGCCTGCTTCATGTCAGCTCGCCGCTGCGTCACGGAACATTGCGATCCATGTTTACCGTCTCGAAGTCCATCGACGTGAACTTGAAAAGTCTTCGGAAAAAGGGCGGTAGCCGCATACTAGTCCTCCGCTGGGCCATGATGAATTGTAGAGGGTGGCTTAGAGTGGGTGTCCTTTTGGGACTCGACGTGGCCAATGCAAGCCTGGACGAGCGACGAACGTGAAAGAAGCCGAGTGTTAGGGGAATGCGAGCAGTGATTCGGCCTCAATCAGAGATCGCTCGTTGTAGATGTTTTCGATGATGTTCATTCACCAACGGGGTAATCGCAAGGATACCAGTATCCGGACTTTCTTTGTCTCCGGGCAATAAGAAGCGGAAGAAGCGGCCTTGAAGTGATCGCGATTGGATAGCTGTATTGTGAGAAGTGATGCGGATGATGTCTAGGAGACACAAACTTGGTGCGGAAGTCTTGGAAATCGATTCACGAGCTGTTGCGTAAACCTCTTCCTGCCCAATGATTGTGCATGTGATGCACGAATAGTTAGTGAAGTGTAGTCGGGGTTCACGCAGTCAAGTCCCAGCGCTTGATTTAGCCTCCCGCGATCCCGTGCCTAGTGCCCGCAGGACTTCATCCGGCCGGCGCGCGCTGCCTTGGGCGCAAAGCAGCAAAGCAAAGCAGCTCTTCAAATCACCAACCTGCACGCTCTGCCTCTGCCTCTGCCACCACCACACATCCTCACTCCTCCGATCGACCTCATCCTTTTGTTTCGCCTCGTTCGCTCTGTCTCTCCTTTTGCAGTCATACCCGTACCAGCTACTGTTTAATACGAATCATGGCCGAGTACGACCCGCTCGATCCTCCCACCTTCAATGCTGGAGAAGACGACGACGACGATAACTATGATCCAGCCGCGGTGGTGAACGGCAATGCACCTGGAGACGATGAAGACGAGGAAGAATACGAGCCAGACTTCGGCGATGCCACGGCGCAAGACTCGCCAGCACATGACAAAGCTTCTAGCACTGCATCGGCGCAACCTTCACAGCAGGTCAGCCGCACGCCATCTGCCGCGCCCAATGTCGCGGAGCAGACCACGAAGCCGAAAACTGTCGGAGGATTCATCCTGGAAGAAAGCGATGACGAGGAAGATGCTACACCCGCGCCGTCGCAGCTAGAAGGCACGCGCGGCGCACAATCGGGGCTGGGCGAAGCGCAAGACTTATCATTAGGTAGTGAACCTACGCCAGATGCTGTCGCTGCTTCCATTGCACAACAGAACAACGGTCTCACGGGCTCCACTACTCTTGCTACCTCCACAACTGCATCTGTCCCTGCTCCTGTGTCTAGCGTTACCTCTGATATTCCCGTTCCTGCTGCCCAAGTCTCGGCTGCTGCGGCAGACCAGAGCAATGTCCTCTCACCTTCAGTCCAGCCAAGTGCTGCTCCTACTCCTACGCCGAAGCCCGCTAACGGCACGGCAGCCTCACAGCCTCCCCAGTCAGCGCCTGTGCCACAGCGCCTTGCGCATGACAGAGTCGGCCAGCTCGAGGATCGCATCAAAGATGATCCCAAGGCTGATACTGACGCGTGGATGTCGCTCATTGCCTATTACAAGGAGAAGGATCAGCCAGACAACGCTCGCAAAGTGTACGAGCGGTTCCTCGCCGTCTTCCCATCTGCGGTATGTATCGTTAGCAATGATTATCACGATCCGGCAGAGTGCACTCACTGACACATTCATGCAGGCACGGGTCTGGCTCGAGTTGGTGCACTGGGAGCAAGACAATGGCGAAAACATGCGCGTGGAACAGATCCTAGGCACCTCGCTGAACAAAGTTCTGGACACCAAGATGTGGCACTTCTATCTCAATTTCTGCCGTCGCCGCAACCCTCTGATCAACGACACGGACGGTCGCAATCGTGCTCTTCTCTCTCAAGTCTTCGAAGTCGTGCTCGATAAGGTTGGCATTGACCCCGACGCAGGTGAGCTGTGGAAAGAGTACATCGACTTCATCAAGTCTGGTCCAGGATCAGTCGGTGGATCTGGCTGGCAAGATATGCAGAAATCGGATCTTCTACGCAAAGCATACCAACGTGCTGTGGCAATCCCTCACGATGACCTGATCAAGCTGTGGAAGGAGTACGACACGTTCGAGACCTCACAGAACAGAGTCGCTGGTAGGAAGAATCTCAACGAACAGGGCGCGTCCTACATGACTGCCAAGTCAGCCAAGACACAACTGGACGGCCGACTTGCAGGCCTCGACAGATCGAGCCTGCCCAAGCTTCCGCCTGTCTATGGGTGTGAAGGTGAGGATGAGTTTGGGACGCAGGTGGAGAAGTGGCAAGAGTGGATCCGCTGGGAGCAAGCGGATGAGCTTGTGCTCAAGAACGAAGACGACGGGAAGGAATACAGGAAGCGCGTTCTCTTCGTTCTCAAGCAGGCTACGATGGCTCTGCGCTTCTACCCTAACATCTGGTACGACGCTGCGGTCTGGTGCTACAACCAGGACAGAGAGGACATGACTAAAGAGGGCGAAGCGTTCCTGGACGAGGGCCTTGTCGCGAACCCCGAATCGGTCTTACTGGCGTTGAAGAAGGCCGATCGTGTGGAAGGTGGACTTCCGGCTGGCTCCTCGGACGAAGTCATAATCCAAAACGGCATCAAGCTTGATGCAGTATACGAAAGCAGCCTTGCAGCTTTGTATTCCCTGAGGGACAAATATGCAGAGCGCGAGAAGAAGCTTCAGGCGGTAGTCCAGGAACACTTCGCCAGCCTGAGCCCTGAAGACGACCTGGAGAAGCAAGACGACGACGACGATGATATGGACGAAGACGAGAAGCCAAAGACCCGCAAGGATCAAATGGAAGAGCAGCTCAAGGGTGTCAAGGCGAGCTTCGATGTCCAGAGGGACTTACTCAAACGCACAATCTCCGCCGTCTGGTCTGCAAAGATGCGCGCTTTCCGTCGCGTCCAAGGACAAGGCGCACCAAAGCAGCCCAAGAAGGGTTTCAGAGGCGTCTTCGCCGAAGCCAGGCCCCGGGGTATGCTCACAAGCGACGTCTACGTAGTGTCCGCCCTGCTTGAGCATCACTGCTATAGAGACCCTGCGGCGACCAGGATCTTCGAGCGCGGCCTCAAGCTCTTCCCAGTCGACGAGCTCTTCGCGCTGGAATACATCAAGCACCTCGTCTCCATCAACGACCTCACCAACGCCAAGGTCGTCTTCGAGACCACTCTCACCAAGATTCTCAACACCGCATCAGTTCCCCCAGAGCTACAAAAAGAGAAATGCCGTCCCCTACTTGGCTACATGCACGGCTTCGAATCCAGCTACGGCGACCTAGCCCAAATCCACAAGCTCGAGAAGCGCATGGCCGAAATGTTCCCCGACGAGCCCGAACTCCTGCGCTTCGGCCACCGCTTCGAAATGCCCGCCTTCGACCCCCTCAAAGCCCAAATCGTCATCTCCCCAACCCAAACCCGCATCAGACCTCCGCCAGGCGCCTTCCCGCCCCAGCAGCCTCCCCCCGGCGGAGTCGCAGCCATGGCCAGCCCGCAAGCAGGCGAAATGCGCCTTGGCCCACACGGCCCTTACATGTCGTCGCCGAAGCGCGCCCTCGACGACTCCGAAGCGGACACGCCTTCTCGTAAGTTCATGCGCGGCGAGTCGCCCATCAAAGGCGCAGCCGGCAAACGCATCGCCACCGCCGGCGGGAACAGCAGCAGCGCCATGTCCGCCACAGTCCCCACCACAAACACAAACATGAGCGTGGGCGGAGGCAGCGGGGGAGGCAGCGGCGGCTTCGCCGTCAAGAACTTCGTTCCCGGCGGCGGCGGAGGAGCCCAGCAGTCCATGCCCGTGGGCGGCGGCGGCGCCGCCTCACAGCAGGCCCAGCAGCAAGCGCCGCCTGCGCCGCCTTCGCTCCCGAGGCAGGTGACGTACCTGCTCAGCATCCTGCCGAGCGCCGCGAGCTACAACGCCACGCGCTTCGACCCGGCCATGATGGTGTCCTTCCTCAGTGGCGTGCCGTTGCCGAGCCGGTCTTAGGAGGACTCGGTCGCGGGCGACTGGATGCGTGAGCTGGAGAGGGGCGGGCGCGAGGTGTGGGTCGGGGAGTTTATTGCTGCGTTTCGACGGTTTGGGGTTTGGGTTTACTCTTCCTGATGGGGTGAGGGTTTGTGATGAAACATTGGGCGGGCGAGGGTTTGTTGTTGTTGTTGTTGTGTGATTAGATAGATATGAATGGGCGTGGTTTGGCGTGGTGGACTGGTTCGCGTGTCTGAAACGACCTGAAGGGAAGCGAGATCGGCATGTATTGTATATTATATTGACGAAGCGGAAGCCAAGAACAGAGAAACTTTGCAAAACCCGCTGTCTTCGATGCTTGTCTACTTGTTTCTTCACAAAGGTCCAGTGGTTGGTAGGGCTGATGAAGTGACCATCTCGTCAGTGTCAATTTCCCAGGGTATCGCATCGCTCTCCTCTCCGTCCCATCCACTCCGCTCCAATCGCTCACTTCACAACCCTCCACGCCTCCCCATCCCTGACAACCTCCCCCCTCCCCTCCATCTCCCCCAACAAAAACAAAACCTCCTCCTCGCCATACGTGAAAGTAGGCAACACCATCTTCAGCATATTGGCGATCCCCATCATCCCGCCGACCTCCTTGGGCCCACTGTTGCGCAGCATGTTCGCGATGAAAATCTCAAACATGGGCGCGTTCTCCCTCAGAACGGCGTCTTGGGATTTGACGGCGGAGAAGGCCTCTTCCTCGCCACTTGCCGCTGCATTGGTAGCGGCGACGTCCATGTCCAGGCGCTCGAGGACGGCGTAGTGGCCCGGCTTGGGCTGGTAGAGGACGCGCTTGTGGGACCAGTAGGCTAGGGCGTCGGAGACGAGCTCGGAGTCCATTTCGAGCGACTCTGCCAAGTCTTCGCTTGTTGATGTAAATGGCGCGGAGTCGTCGGCGCGACCTTCGTTCGGTGGCGAAAAGGCGTTGATGACGCTGACGCGCCAAGCGAGGACGTCGGGCTCGGTAATGGTGCGGTCTTCCAGCTCGAGCGTGATGGACATGCGGCCGAGTGCGTGCTGCCACTCGAGGCGGCGCTGGCCACTGTAGTGCGCGAATTTGTCCTCGATCCGCACGAGGTCGCTCTGCAAGGTGGACAGGTCGGGGAGGCGGAATTTATTGGAGCGCAGTTGTGGCCAGAAGAAGCTGGAGAGGACGCGGAAGCTTATGTCTGTGTCGCCGCGGTCGAGTTGGTCGGGTGCCTGGTCTCTGTCTACAGATGGTAGGCGGATTCGTTTGGGGAACAGGAGATCGCCACGACGATGGGCTGCGAGCATCACCGAGGCGCTGAACTCATGGCGTGTCATGCGGCTTGAGAATTGCTGCTCCAATGATCGTATAGTGATGCCGTCCTCTGGGATTGCTGCTTGGATATCGCGAGGCAGTACTGGAGATCTTTGCCCGCGGCCGGGCAGTTGTATTCTCTTTTGCAACATGACTGAATCCCGCATATCCTTTAGCATGACCTCAGCGGCTTGTAACTTGCTGGGGTCAAATCGAGATTTGAAGAGCTCAACAAGTCTGGTTTCTTTGGCGAACTCGGGATCTGTGGCTTGCAGCAAATGTTGCGCCAGCACGTTTGTGACTTCCTTGATGAAGTCCTCTTGATCGAATAGTCCCAGGATATATGAGAGAACATCCTCTGACTTGGTGTACTTGTGGTTGGATCCAGCATCGATGGGATCTGGAACCCATTCCATGTCATCCCAGTTGAGACCTCTGTCACTGCGGGAGTCCTCCAAGGAGGAATTTTGAGCTGCCCTGGCGATGTCAACACAGATCTTGTCGTCACTGTCTCCTGAGAGGTTGCCGTCTGCGTCGATATCGGCAAGGAAGCTGGCAGCCATCACGCTGACAGTATCGTCCCGCGATCTCAGGTAATTGCGAAGAGGTCCTGCGACTTTGTCGAGGAGCACACCTCGAGCGTCGAGCAGTTTGAAGGCGTGAATGACATTCACATAAACGCTGAGGACATCCACTGTCGTCGCACCAGCATGCAGAATGCGTTGTTGGACTTGTCGAATGAATGTCGTACATAGTGAAGCCTTTTCTATGGTTGATCCGGTTGCGATGTGCTCTTTGATGTCAAGGAGTGCTCCGGTACTAGCGGGCCAGACTTTGACGTAGTCGAAGAGGGCGTCGGTGCGCTTGCGCACGAGGCTAAGTACTGCACCGGCGGCCATTCTCTCAATGTCATTTCCAGTGAATTCGAAGGGTGCTCCCGTCAATGCACCAATCGCACTCTGGATGCATGGCGCGAAACAGGTCTCAACCCAAGCCTGCAGGCGTGGAACAACAGTCTTCTGTCCACTCCAGTCGACCTGCATACACCGTCTCTCCACAGCTGGCCCATCGAGAAGCCTATGGGTAGCAAGCGCCAGAGCACGCTGAGCGAGGTCCTCACCAAGACCCACAGCGTGTATCAACTTCAACGGGAATCCTTTGAAGTTTATTTTGCAGAGACAACGGTCGTTCTTGAGACACTTTTCTGGGTTGCTGTAGATTCCAAGATCTGTCCGCATGTGTTGATAGAGCGCGCTTGCAAGTGTCTTCATGACCCGCTGACGTGGCAAAGAATAGAGCACTAAGGAATGCCACCTTCTCAGAATTTGGGCACGGAAGAGACCGATAGTTGCTGCGAACGAGGTGCTGCGCGATGCCGAAGACAAACGTGCCAGTGGCTCGAGATACAACCCCTGGGCGTCTTGCAACACTTGCACGGTGGTGTTGATCAATTCGTTTGCTCTTGAGACTGCAACAGGCGCCTCCCATGATGAGAGATCTGGCAATACATGCTGCCTGAAGTGCATCGAAATGCTATTAAGATACCAGTCGGCTAACAGTGCTGATTGCTGGTTTGAGACAAGAAGCTGATCGAAAGCCTCGATGTCATGTTTCTGTGGGTAAGAGGTGTCGTCCGTATGGTCACGACTCAGATAGCGCGTGGCTGTGCTCCATGCTCTCGCGTTTTGTACAGCCTCATCTGCGGCATTTGATGGGATGTTGAAGCCTCCAAAGGGTTCCGTTGGTGAAGCGAGGGGTCCAATGCTTGGTGTCGATTCAGGAGTTGGGATGGTATAGTCTTTTGACGGAAAGACAGACCTCAGCTGTACATCAGCCGTGGTCATATTGCCCTTTTATATTGACATTTGTTGTCATGTGTTTGTTGCCGTTGCTGTATACAGTACATGTGGAGAGTCATGTTCTAAGATCGGGACCCTGCTTCTCTTAGCGCGCGCTGTTTTAGATGGCAGCACGGCGCGATGTCACGTGTGATGACGTCGCAGCGTCTCTTTCCACCCGGCGTTGGAGCGAAACCTGCCACGGCAGCTCGACGCCTGCAAATGAGTGATCAACAGGCGACGGCGAGGCGAAGCACTACTGCACTGCACCGCTTTATTACCTACCTACTTGCCAGCAATCTTGCTTTCTTCACAACCTTACCTTACCTCACTCACTACTATATCCTCCCACACAACACAACACAACACACTACACCACCACTGGAAGTACTTCACTTCCAAACACCGCCAACATGTCCAAAAGATCCGGCGTGCCCAATGGCGTCGAGAAAGCTGCCAAAGAAGCTGTACAACAACCTTGTAAGCATACCCTCACCACGAAGCTCTCGAGCATATCGCTGACATTGTCCAGCCAAGGACAAGCAAGCCCACCTCCTCCAGGCCCAGAACCCAGGCCACTTCAGCTTGGTCCGCGCCTACCACCTCGCCGACTTCATCACCCTCATGAACGGCTTCTGCGGTGTCATGTCGATCCAGTTCTCCCTGCGCTACTGCCTCGGTCCCACTCACCAGACCGGTCACCTGTGGACTGCCCTGGCGCTGATGCCGTTCGGCCTGTTGTTCGACTTCTTTGACGGCATGGTCGCAAGGTGGAGGGGAAAGAGCAGCTTGATGGGCGCAGAGCTCGACTCTCTTGCGGATCTTGTGAGCCGATCCACACAATACATACCTAATCATGAAAACAACCAGCTAACATGCCATACAGATCTCGTTCGGCGTCGCTCCCTCGATCTGCGCCTTCGCCGCTGGCATGCGCACTCCCCTTGACCAGCTCTTCCTTACCTGCTTCGTGCTCTCCGGTCTCGCACGTCTTGCCCGCTTCAACGTCACCACCGGCAACGTGCCCAAGGACGCCAACGGCAAAGCCAAGTACTTCGAGGGCCTTCCGATCCCCACGAGCTTGTCGATCATGGCACTGATGGCATTCTGGGTTTCCAAGGGCTGGATTCAGGGCGCCATTCCGTATGGCACTTTCCTGACCGGCACCCTGCTCGAGTTCCACCCGACCGTGCTCCTCTTCCTGGCCCACGGATGCTGCATGCTGTCGAAGACGCTGCATGTGCCGAAGCCCTAGATGCCACATTGCGAGGAGATCCGGACGAAGAAAATGGGATGAGCTATGAGTTTATGGTTCTATGCACCTGAAAGACAAAATTGAAGCGAGGCGTTGGATGGTTGGTGACATCACATAGCAACGAATACCACTGGAAGTGTTGCTCATGCAAGGCGTTTTCCACTTGAAACATGTGTTCATTTCATCATGGTGTTCACTGTGTCGATTTGCCTTGCAAGTCGTTCGTTGTACCGTAGCAACATGCTCACTTCGAGTGTCTTCCAGCTGCGAGCCAAATTTGACTTTTGCACGGACGTCGTCTATTTGCACCGCAGTAGTGAAGCACGAAACCACAGGCTGGAAACAACAAAGCACATTGGGGGCAAAATCAGAACAGGCAGACCAAGCATTATTATTCTGGCTGCACCGAATCTCAACATTCCCTCCCATCTCATCCCGTCTCGTTCCACAAGGAGTCTCGCCAACAGACCACGTGCACATAGTCGGATGTGTCCACGACTCTCTCTCTCCCACAGACATCTTCCTCCTTTTTCCGTGTCCCCTTCCTTCCCTTCAAATCTGGCCCACACCAACACCAGCAAGAACAACAAACGGCAGCTCGTACAAGTCCGTCAGCTTGTACTTGTACGGCGCCTTGGTGAAATTGCCGACTTGGGTGATGTTGACGGCGGCGTCGCCGAAGTAGTTCTCTGCAGCGAAAAAGAGGTGTGAGTCAGTTTTTCAAAAGTATCCCTGAAATACTGCCGCATGCCAAAATGGGGGAAAGCGCGACTACTACTCACTCTTGCCCAGGTTCATGTAGCCGTCAATCTCAAAGTCTCCGTCCGGGCCCGAGTTGGGCGAGTCCTCTGGGATGACGAGGCCGTAGGTTGTGGCGGCGGTGCGGGTCTTGCCGAAGAATGCGTTTGCTTCGACGAGCATTTGGTTGTCCGATCTGGACTGGATGGCTTGGTAGCGGTAGTCTTGATAGAGGTTGTTGTAGATGTGCTGTTTTTGAGGAGGGTTAGTTCTTTGGTTGACTAAAACCAATGTGTCCGTAGAAATCACATACCTGGTGGCCGAAGCGGCCGCTGGGTCCGCGGGTGCCACAGTTGCTACAAAGAAAGCGTGTCAGCATTTTTTTCCCACTCGATGGCGACGAACGATGGAAGTCGGAAAACTACCTACCGCCAGTAGTTGTGGTGGTACGTCAAGTGCAACTTTCCAAAGTCGACATCTCTCAGGACGTCCGAGTTTCCGATCAGGTTCGACTTCCAGTGGTCGTGGAAGTAGTTCCAGGAGACGGTCATCCAATCGGTGCCGCGCACGCTATCCAGCTGCCCATCGTAATAGTCCGGGCCAAGCTCCTGGGAGAATTCGGATTCGAACTCGTTGTGGTCGATCCAGACGCGGGTGCTGTTCTGGACGGTGATGCCGTCGTTGTCGACGATGAAGCGGATGGCGAGGTTCCTGATGATCACGTTCGTGGCGTTGATGACGGTGATGCCGTTCTCGCGGATCTCGGCCGAGTCGCCGACGCCGAGGATGGACTTGTTGCTGCCGACGCGCAGGCGGGAGGGTAGGTCGATGCGGCCTTGGACGTAGACGGTGCGAGGCGTGGTGCCGGTGACGGCTGCGAGCAGGGCGGCGCCGTCGGTGACTGTGACTTCTTCGCCTTTGGCTCCGCCCGTGGTCTTGCCGATGGGGTTGTCTTTGGCGTAGCCGACGAGGTCGAAGCTGCCGAACTTGCTGCTGGGATGCTTCTCTTTGCCCGGGACTTCGTCTGCGAAGGGGAATGCGGTGGCCAGGGCCATGCAGCTGAAGAGGACGGCGGTGATCTTCATGGCGGGTATGTGGTCACGGTTTGGATGTGCGGTGTTGGTTGAGCTGGCAGGGGGTTTGGTCGTCTTTTATACGCCTGGCGTTGTGGACCGCCCATTGATTTCTCCATGGCCATGCCGCAGAAGACCATGCATCCCCTCATTTGGAGCATGCATCAAGTCAACGATCTCCATCCAAGACGGCGAAATGAATCAGTGTAGGAAAGCGGTAGGTACCGTCCCTTGGTGGCGTCGCAGACCGCATTGGTAGCACGACTTTGAAGCTGCGTGCGTCGACGGTGCACTTTACTCCGACGCCTAGAGAACAGAGCTGGGAGATTTTCTAGATTGCTGGGCGTCGTACCTGGCGTTCCTGGATAGTTGGCCGATCATGTGGTGGTGGAAGATCGGTCTGTTTGTCGCGGGGATTGGTGGAACGCGATGCCGCCGTCTTGGCTTCATGCGGAGAGTTATTGGGGATTTATTGGGGTCTCCATCTGGGGAAGCACATGATTTTGTCAGGCACAATAATTGATTATTCTAGATTTGACATATGCAGGTTGTAGATCCGAAGCGAGAGCGGCCTCAGTTCGTGCTAAAGTTTGTCTGTTAACAGGGTGGTATCAGCAACTTTCGTGCGTCGAAAATAAGACACTAGACATAAATCACGAGTATCTCACCAGAGTACTATCTCGTAGGTAGTAATACTAGCAGCTCTGGATATCCTCAGCATGTTAGTACAGGTGAGATCGTGAGTTCGACATACTTCTGCATACACGGAGGGGGTCGCGACCAAAGTAGTTTTGAAAAAATAGCCGGGTGCGCCGTCTCTATTTGGTCTGTGTGTATCTGCGCGTGCTGTGTTTCCGACTGGCTTCTCACGCTCATTAGCGAGCGCTGCATTCAGCCTCCTTTCCTGAATACCTTTACATCTCGTTGGACGCCGCCATCAGAGAGGTCGGACTGAATCAAAACGTGTCGTTCCTGCCGATTTGCCACATTATTGATCTGTGTCTGAGAGCCCTAGGCCCACTCCGATGGCTTCATCGATTCTTCGGCACCACAATGAAAAGAGCTTCCGTCTCATATCCCAGTGGCAGTCATGCGGAGTGATCGGGATATTACTTGTGCCACTCCCTTTGTGCATCAGGCAAGGAACAAGTGTCGAAAGACACGGAATCCCGCTGACTCTCTTCACAGCTGTTCGGATATTCAATTCTCCACTCGCGATACGCGCATCATATCGATGCGCATTATATCGTGCCGCGATGAGCTTGTTGGAAATTGGCAAAATGATCCTGCAGCTAAGAGGATCCTGGCTGAGTCCTACATCCATGTCCGTTCGCTTAGATGTACTTCTTCTCCGGGTCGAGCTGCTCGAGCAAGTCCATGGTCTTCTCGTACATGGTGAACACAATGCCGCCGCTGAAGATCAGTCTGCCCAGTCGAGGCACTGCACCACTCCAGAGCTTGAAGAAACCTTCGTCCTTGAAGATCTTGACAGCACAGTCAATGCTGTTCTTGTACAATCCTCTGGCATCAATGCTCTGCATACGCGTCTTGACAGTATCGATTGGCTGGGTAGCGTAGACGGTAATGACACCAGCAGCGCCGCCAATGGCGAACGTGGACAAAGTGCCTAGCTTCTCGCCTGGTGCGACATATGACTGCGCAGCCTGCTTGATAGATGTGTATGCGCTGAAACGGACGGCTGAGTTTGCTGCCTGGCGAGCCGTCGTCGGCACGAATCCCTTGAAGAAGCCTCTAATGCCTTGCTCTTTGAAGATGATCCCAGAGCCGTGCAGGAAGCCTCTCATCCTCGGGTTCGCTTGCTTGCGATCATCGATCAATTGTGTCTTGATGCTTTCGAATGGTGTGACCGCAAGTAAACTCTCCGTTGCTCCGGCGCAGAAGCCTGACACCACAGTCATGGGACCGCTGATGGTTCCGTCCTCGTTCCCGAGCATCCGCTTATACTGATCGAAAGCCACGAATCTGACGCCAGCCTTGATGCTGTTGCCAATGACCAGGGTTGTGCATCCGGCGTACCATTGCTTTCCGAATGGAGGGAAGGGCAGCTTCTGGCCGGCAGCGAGGCGCGAGTTGAGTTGTGTGCGGGTTTTGGCGAACTCGGCAGGGTATGTGATTGCGATTTCGACAGCACCAGCGCTTGAACCTGCAATGATACTGCGCAGAGGGTTCGGCTTATCTTTCTTCGCAGGCTGTTGTGTCTTGAGGCCGGTGTCGGCGGTGGGAGCGGCGGTTGTTGTAGCCATGGCTAGAGATGTGTTCGCGTGTGCGGCACGTCGTCTGTGTCGTTTCTAGTCGGAGAGAGTAGTCCGTCTCTCAGTATGTAGGCGGTCAAGCTGAAGTATAAGTAGGAAGTAGGTAAGGTAGGTAATTGTGTTCGCGGCGCAACAATGATGTACGTTCGATGCCTGAGTCAAGTGTTTTTCCCGCGGCCGAACGCTAACTAACTTGATGGCCTCCTCCGAGCTGCTCTCAGGGTTTCTCGCGCATGGAAGTTATGTCACTCTGAAAACATCTCCATCTCCATCGTCCATCCGCATCATCTCTCTTGCTTTGCCCCTTCGACTCTCTATTTAATTATCGAATTTACTTGATAGCCTCCGCCATCAAGAAACAAATCCCCATCAAACCAACACACCTCACAACTCCGCGATAATGCACTCTTTCCGCGCCCTCGCTCGCGCTGCGCCCAGAGCTACCGCTCGTCTCACAGCCTCGTCTACTCGCGCTTCTATCCGCCCTGCATTCACCAGCTCCATCAAGACCCAGACTCCCCGTGCATTCGCCGCCGCCTTCAGCACATCGCGCCCAACCTTCGACGCCTCCGCTCAGGAGCTCGCCGCAAAGCTCGCCTCGGAGCTCCAGCTTGAGAGCGAGAACGCCGACCAGACCGCATCCGACAGCAATGTTCAGAGCTTCCTCTCAAAGTCCGACTGGCAACTGCACGATGTAGATGGCGAGCAGATCGTGAAGCTCAGCCGCAAGTTCGAGGACGAGCTCATCGAGGTCCGCTTCTCCATTGCCGACTTCAACAACCCTTACCCCGAGCACGAGGATGCCGACGAGGCCCTGATGGACGAGGACATGGAATTCGGCGAGCACCAGAGTGGCGGCGCCAACACCAAGGGCGCCATTAACCAGGGCAACAGCGCCGATGGCAACTTCAAGATCGCACCCGAAGACAATGTTGCGCCTGCTGACCGCGAGGGTCTCCGGGACGAGGAGGTAATTTTGCCGTTCAAATCACAAACCATGAATCATACATGTACTGACTTACAATCCCAGGACAACTCCGAGCCCGCTTTCCCTGCCAACGTCAACGTCCTCATCTCGCGCCCTGGCAAGAAGAACGCCCTCCGTATCAACCTTGTGTCCGACAGCGGCGCCTTCCAGGTCCAGTCTGTCACACACCTGCCCTCCGCCGACATGCCCGAGGCCCAGATCGCCGACGAGCCTCTGTCCTCCGAGAAGATGTACTCCGGCCCGCCCTTCCCTCAGCTCGACGAGGACCTGCAGGTTCTCCTCGAGTCATACCTCGCCGAGAGGGGCGTCGACACCGAGCTCGCAATCTTCATTCCCGAGTACATCGACGTCAAGGAGCAGAAGGAGTACCTCGGCTGGCTGAAGAAGGTCAAGGAGTTTGTCGAGTAAGCGATCGTGTTTGCTAATGACTAGTTCTTGACGGTTGTCGGGGAAGAAAAAAACGAATTGTACTATAATCCATGTAACAACGTTCCGAACTTTAACGAATGCGAATACAAAGCGATCCGGTGTTTCGGTTTTGGGGCGGGAATCTCCGCTGCGAATATAAAATGCTGTCGAATCATCGAATCGAATCGCCCAAAGAGAATGAGACATGAAGGAAATCCACACCCCTACTTCGCCTCTGCCTCTTTCTCCGCCTCCCTCTTCAGATCGCCGTTGAACCTTGCGAATCCAGGGCCCGCCTTGCTTCCCATTCCGAACCACGCAAAAGGCCCCGCCATCAACCCACTGAACTCTTCTCCATGCGTGAAAGTCGTCCCGCCGGGCGTGATTGTGCTGGGCTCGAAGCGGAAGAAATGGTCTCCGTTGAGGAGGAAAGGCACGCTTCCGCGCCACTTGAATTGGGATTCTGTGTTTTCCTGTTGCTTGCGTTAACTAGTCGATGCTTGGTAGGGTTTTTGCTTGGGTATATGGTGAGGGAAGATGCGGCGGGTGTATATCTGGGGACGGATCGGAGGGGGGGGGGCTTACGAGCACGACCGGCGAGAAAGTCATCCCTTCCAGTTTGACGGTGAGTTTGTCGCCGGCTTCGATTGTGGACTTGTCGGGGGTTTGGTGCTCGATTGCTCGAATGAAGCCTTGGGTCCATTTGGGGATGCGGGGGAAGTCTAGGAACTGTGTGAGAGGGTTTGGGGAGTCAGTGGTTTGTGTTGTCGATGTTGGGATGGATGTCTTTGGGGAGATTGTACGATTTTGCGTAGATGGGCTGGTGAGCAGGCGATTTCTTCTGTTGTTGAGATGAGGACCATTTTGGGGGATGCGTGAGAGTTTGTGGACGGGGTCTTTCGATGATTTGTGCGGGTGTGTATTGTATAGATGACTTTGGTTTGTTTTGCTGTATGAAATGACTATCTTAATCGATGGGCATCAGTTGCCTTTATATCTAGAAGGCGGAGCGTGTATTGGCGGAGATTGCATATCCGCTCGCCGGCTGTGGTATCGAGTAAGGGAGATACTTCTTGCCCGAATCATGGGTTGCATGAAGGAGATGCGATGGATGAGGTGCTGACAGTGCTGACAAAGTAAGTGAAACTCTATACGACATCGGTGGTTGCTAAACCGATCTCCGGCTTTGTGCATTTACATTCTTGTATGTACATGGTATAGAGACATACCTGAGTCTTGTGGTTATATCGATGCATTAACAAGGTCAATTCGTGTCAACAAGCGTACCTTGGTTTTTGTGAGTTAAGCAAATCACCGCGATTCCATTTCGTGATTCAATTTTTCCACTCTCACTTGTTATTGTGAAGCAATCGAGTGTGCACATGCGGGAATTCGATTCCACACCACCCCGTTGACTTCTATTGGACAGATTATTCCCACACGGCTCGAAATAATCTATTCCACAACATAGTCATACTCTCAGGCACCAAAGGACGTGATGCCATTGCAAAGACGAGCTCTTCGACAGTTGCACAGGGTTTGAGTTGGTGTTACACTTTCACTTGGACGCGGAAATATCTGTGCATGGTCAAAAGGATTCGCGCCAGCCAACAGACGCTCCAGAACTCCACAACTCCAGATAAGCACGATGCACATGCACAAACCACTGCTAATCCAAGAATCGATCAGCACACCACCGCCGTATCGCTGTTATCTAACAGCGGCTGGGCATATACTTTGCCCGAGCATAGCCAGTGGTAGCCGAGATGCGACTGTGAATCCTACTCGCGGAGTGCCATACAAAGTTGTTCTAGCGCCGGCGAGGTTACTATCAAGGCTGGCTCGGGGCTGATACTCTCAAGGTCTCTGCACGGGCGCCTCCTCACGTGAGTCTAAGTTTGGGGGCTTGTGAATAGCGCCACAACAACATCACTTCGTCAATCCTGGTCAAACTCGCTCGAGAAGACTGCTGAAGCTCCAGGAAATCTTCGATATGGGAGGAAGAAACATTGGGAATGGCCACAATTGATGTCTGGACTCTCTCCAGACCCGCGGAATACCATGCCATGCCCTTGGTATAGGCGCCAAGTCGTTTGGTTCTGCACGCCAAACCCCAATTTGCGGAAGGTCAGATCAGCACACACGCTGCCAACACTTGCCCAAGAAATGCCATGCGACGTTATCTATCATGCCGACCAACCGAATAAAGCGACTACGAATCTGGCTCGTGGATGCACCTGAAATAAAGCGACCTGCAGAGCCGTCCTTTTCTCGCGATCTGTAGTGTCGCGTCTCCCGTCACCTGTCTTCTCGTTGTTGCACCATCACCTGCCAAAATGGCCGTCGAACAAATCACTCCGGCCGACTCTCCAAGGAGGAGTGGCGACTTGGACATCAAAGGCAATGCCGGAACCAACACAACCCCGCTCTCACGTGAGGGTTCTAACGAGCCATCTGCGACCGCAGGAGACGCACCACTAGTCAAGCGCAACTGGTACCAACAGCTCTGGGACTCCTTCAAAACGCCTGGCTCTGCGGTGCAAATCATCGTGGCGGCGCTGCTTGCCATTGCGATTGGTCTGGGTGTTTCGACTTCCGTGAGCGACATCCCAGAGGCAGTCCCTATCATCTTGGAGATCCCCGGAAGCCTTTGGTTGCGAGCTCTCAGAGCGACTGGTAAGTCTGATTAACCCTGTCTACCCACGAGCGATGGAATGAATCGTTGCTAACGACCGCATCTACTAGTGCTACCCTTGATCGTCGTTGCCATGATCCTAGCCGTGCAGAACCTGATGACCATGAAAGACGGCGGTGGAAAGCTGGCCCGCTACACCATATTGTGTGAGTTTGACATTTCACCCCTGAACTACCTCGCTTTAGTTGGTTTGGTTTCACCGGGGAAGAGCTATGGAACTGATGATAAACAGGGTACGTCGGCACTACGATCATTGCCATTGTCATAAGCACCATCCTCGTCGATCTGGTCTGGCGGCCGATGATGACCGTTGCGGACGCCGAAACGATTGCTGTCAGCGAAGAGCAGGCAGCCGATATCGAAGAGCGGGGCGGAATGGCACCCCACGACGTCGTCGTGCAAGTCTTCGAGTCTTTTATCCCAAACAATGTCGTCTCTGCTGTCGCCAACGATGAGCTTCTTGCTGTCCTGGTGTCTGCCATTGTGGTCGGATGCCTGATCAAGGGGCCCGACTCGTCGATCCTGCGAGCAGTCAGGGAGGTTGAGAAGATCGTGATGTGGATCATTGTACGTTCATCAGCTTGTATGAGAGAGCGTCTACTGACACTGTTGAACAGACGTTCCTGATCAAGCTGGCGCCTATCGGTGTCTTCTTCCTGATTCTATCCAACCTCTTCACCCTCGATATTGACGACATTGGCCAGAACTTGGGAGTGCTCATCGGTGCCTCCATCGTTAACATGGCCATTCACCTGTTCGTTGTATTCGTAAGATCCACCCGAACCCATATGCTCACGTCCAAAACCACTGATTTTTTTTTCTTTCAGCCGCTCCTCTACTTCATCTTCGTCCGCGAGAACTTCTATACATTCTGGTTCAAATGCTCACGCTCGTGGATTACGGCATGGGCTTCTGCGTCGAGTGCCGCAACGATGCCAGTCACGTTACAAGTCGCCGCCGAGCGAGGCATTCCCAACCTCGTAGCAAACTTCACCATCCCGCTTGGCACGCTCATCAACATGGACGGAACCGCAATCTACTTCCCGACGGTCGTGGTCTTCCTCGCAGCAACGCAAGGCATGTCCTTGAATGCTGGTGACTACGCCATCATTGTGCTGCTCTCCACCCTCTCGTCGATCGCCACAACCCCAATCCCATCGTCGTCACTGGTCCTTACTCTCATCATTGCCGAGAGGTGAGTTTTCGCCCCCCCAAAATTGTCTAAATACCTCGTAAACTAACTTGAGAAGCACGGGAATTCCAATTACGGGCGTCTACGCTCTTGTCGTGGCTGTGGACTGGTTCATCGACCGTTTCAGAACGATGTTGAACGTGTCCGGCGATTTGCTCGCGAGCAGGGTTATGACCAAATTGACGGGCATCACTGACCAGGACTCGGCGGACTTTGCACCGAACGAGCAGGTGCAGCGCGTCATGTCTGATGTTGGTATTGCACAGCAGCACAACCAACAAATGCCGCACCACCAGACCAAGGAGATGGCTTAGGCACTGATCGTGGTCGGCTTCTGATGGTTCATGCTGTACTTTGCTGTCAGGAGGCGTCTATCTATCCTATTCGTTCGTTGTAATACAGACACATTCGCTGCTCTTGACCTATATCTGTGACATCGGCTTCTATGATAATTGACTTACATCTGCGTATAGCCATCCACAACGCCAAGTCCAACAGATAAAGTCTCGGCATAACATCCTGGTCTTATATGTAGCTTCTACATCGCTGTCAATACGCCTCGATGGGTGGTTTTATATGCAACTACTGGCTGCATATGCATGCACTTGAAGGCCTCCGGATCCAGGTCTGGTTCGAGAACAGCTTCTGCTAGTTCGAAAGAAGGCGGTAAAGAGCCCATTCCAGAACCTAGAGGGTCAAAAGTCAGATCTTCACTTCATCCTCGTCACAAGCACGCGGCCTCTTTTCTACCGAAACACTCTGGCACGCGATCCGACTTAATCCACGCCCTACGAAAACTTACTCTATAGCTCGTACGAACATCACATGATCCCACCGAGAGTTCGACCATCATTTCAGGCCGAGTCACAATCCAGCCGGAATTGGAGTCTGTGAAAATTGCTCTTTTGCTGGTATATACCTTCCCCGTTTCCCTCTTGTCCCTGTTTTCCCAATTTTACATCTTCCCCCTTTTCGCAACCCTCCTAGCAAAACCAAAAAAACAAAACTGCCCACACCCTAATCCAAATCCACAGCAACCTCATGCCACATATACCCCTGCTGCCCACCATCATCGCTCCCCTCACCCATACCATTATTATCCCTCAGACCACCACCCACGCCGCCTCCACCCACAAACTCCACCCCTTCACTCTCCCTGACATAAGCCTCCTCGCACCTCTCCCAAACCACCCTCCCCTGCTCGGCGTAAAAAGCATCAAACTTCGGATCCAGAGCTTCTTGGAGAGTTTGGACCGAGCCGTCGATGGTATTGCGATCGACGCTGTTGGGAGGGTGCAAGACTTCCCAAGGGTGGGTGCATTGCCTGGCTTTGCAAGTTTTGAGGACGACGAGGAGGGCGTCTAGGCGGGAGATCAGGTTGGAGATTGGTTGGGTTTGTTGTGAAGCAGGGGTGGTCATTAAGGGCGAGAAGGTTGGGGCGGGATCCGTGGTGTGGTAGATGTTTGTGAGTTCGTGGGGGTCGGTCTGTTCGGCGTTTCGTTAGCATGGAGCGTCGTATTTTAAGGTCTCGCTCTCTCTCTCTTTCTCTCTCTTCGCCCTTCTTAGCCAAAGAAGAGAACCGACGAAGTAACCCCAGCGAGATCGGAAAAGAGAGGAACACAAACCATACCTTCAGATCATACAACTCCCTCTCCCCACCACACCAGACCGTATACCTCAAATCGTACCCCTCGCCCACAACCCTCAGCGCCTTGTACGTGTGGTTGTGATGCAGCTCGTTCCCAAACTTGCCCTCGGACATGATGATCCCCCACATCTCGACACTGACGTGTTCCTGCCGTACACGTCGCCGCCTGCTCACAACAGCCTCATCGTCCCCAATCCCCACCCCAGGCTCAGCCTCGAGCATGCCGGCAAGCGTAAGCGGGATCACCTCTCCGTCGAGATCGCGCCTCTCTTTCGCGCCAGCGATTTTTAAAAACGTAGCGGCGAGATCCGTGTGCGAGGTTACGATGTGGGACGTGTGCCGCCTGGGAACGCCGGGTCCGCGGACCAGGAAGGGGATGTTGATATCTTCCCTGTAAGCGCACTGCTTGCCGGGCTGCAAGCGGTGCTGGCCGATATGGTACCCATTGTCAGTCGAGTCTGCCGTTGTTAGGAGCTTGTCAGCATGCAGCCTTGCAACCGAGGCAGATTTCGAGGTACTACTCACAGATGAGGTAAGTCTCATCCAGAATCCCATGGTCTCTAAGCCGCGCGCCGATCTCAGCAACCATTTCGTCGACGCTCTGCAGCGCGCGCAGCCGGTTGCGGTACCAGTCGTCGTTGTACGCGACGTTGCTCTCGTTTTGCCGCGCGAGGTTGGAAATCCAGGCGGCGCCGGTGCTGGGCTCGGCTGGGTTGAAGGCTGCGTTTCGCGGGACTCGGGCGTTGGGGAAGAGGTGTTTGTGGCGTTCGGCGGGGACGGGTGGTGATTGGATGGCCGAGGCGCCAGAGTAGTTGCCGTGGATGTTCTTGTCGATGATGTGCACGTTGCTGTGCGGTGCTACGGGGGCGACTGTGAGCATGAAGGGCTTGCCTGCTTTGACGGCGTCGTCTAGGAAGCCGTAGGCTTTGGATGCGAGCACGTCGGTGGAGTATTGGCCTTCGTAGGATACCGGTAATTCTCGGTTCCGTTGGAAAGTTGCATTGTGGTACTCGTAGGTGAATGGGTCCAGGAGGAAGTCTGAACCTGTGAAGCCGGCGGCATGGGGCTTGTTGTAGTTTGTGACCTTTTGAGCATTGAAGAGCTTGCCCGTGTAGTAAGTGTTGTAGCCAGCCTGTTGTAGCCAGATGGGGAGGTAGTCGTCGTTGAAGCCTTGAGAGACGAACTTGGGATACCCGCCTGATCGAAGAGATTAGACATGGACAACAATTGCAGAGAGCAAGACGAAATCATGTTACCGTGAGGCGGATTGACATCAGTCACATTATGATTGTGAGGCGATTTCCCCGTCCAAAGCGTGACGCGTGAGGGACAACACAGGGCGTTGGTACAGAAATGGTGAGTGAACTCGGTCCCTTCATCTGCAATCAGTTCCCGAGTGAGAGGCATATAGTCCATCGAGTTCATGTGCAAGTCTTGGTCATCGGTCAGGATCAAGACGATGTTGGGTCTCTTTCTAGAGGTCCCTACGCCGTTTTGTTTCTGCAGCGAGGATCGATCGTCCAGGACCATCTCCCAGGCGACATATAAGAACAAGCATGTTGACAGAAACCAGAACCATAAGTGTAGGCCTGACATGGTATGGAAAGTTGTGATGGCTATAGTCAGGTTGTTGCCCGTACGTGAAGTGCTGCGATTAGACGGCATTTGATGGCCCGATGTCGTGATTTGCGGAGTGACTAGATTTAGCCTTTAGAGGCTTGGTGTTGATACTGATGCTGCTATTGGTTGGAGCGTGTATCATTTTATTGATACAGTTAGAAAGTGATCAGGTTTAGTTACATCGAATGTAAATTGGTGATAATCGATTTGGAATGGATGTCCTCTAATGTACAATTATACATCGACCGATTCGAGATCGGCGACCCTCTCCTCTTCAGGATCCGAATGCATCGTATCGTACACGTACATAGATACAAAAAATCGACTTCCATGTTCGTCTTCAGCGCTGGGATATAGTACATACGCCGCGTGATTCAGTCGGCCTCGTTTCGTTACTGGCCTGAACCGATCCAAGCGTTGGGTCTGCAACAGAGTCATGATCAGCTGCTCGGCCTCAAAAGAGGAATACGCAACGACAGGGCCAGTAGTGAAGCGGGCATCTCACCTTCTGAACAACATCTCAATCATAGCCCATCCCCTCCCCTCATCGTGTTCCTGCTTCTTGATCCAAGCCTGCAATTCCGACTTCAACTTGTCCTCCGGCTTGCCCAAGACATCGATCCCACGCTCCTCGCAAGCAACAGTCAACTCCTCGCTCGACAGGTTCTTGATCCCACCCGCCTCGACGATCAAGAAATCGTCCAGCGCAAGGTACTGCACTCTAGCACACACGCCCCTGCGAATCAACCCAGCAGGCGGCGTCAACTGCACCCGATCCCAAACCCCACTATGCTGGTCCAGCACGCACGACAGATGCATCAACTGCTCCGAGCCCAGATTCTTCAACACCTCCCTGACATTCGCCCTGTCCGTCATCCGCCACTTGCCCCCCTCAACAGCAACCTGCCCAGCCGCGGGCTCCGCCACGCCAGACCTGAAACTCCACCTGCGCCTGGCCTCGCTCTTCTCCCGCATCCCGCGCACCTGCTTCGGAATCCGACAAGTCCCCGGCACCCTGTTGGGGATAAACGGCACGATCAGAGGCAGCCACTCGCCAAACAGCACGACGAGGAAGGCGAAGAACGGCAGCTTGCCAATGTCGCGCGCGTTGCGCTCCAACAGCTGGAACTCGGCGCGGCTGACGACGCGGCGCTGCACGGCCTCGTCGCGGAATGCGCGCCAGGGCTTGCTGGCGCTCGCGGGCGGGGCGAGGTCTGGTTTGCGCGCGTTGAGGGCCGCGACGATGCGCTTCTTCAGCGCCGAGGCGGCTTTGTGGTTGTGCCAGACGTTCTTCAGGCCGTCTTTGTAGAAGGTGCCGTAGGCGCGGCCGGTGCGGTAGAGGTAGATTGGGTAGGCTTCTTGGCCGCGGGTTGGGAGGTCGAGGGGCGGAGGGCGGGTGGTGGGGGGCGGATTGATGGTTGAGGGGAGTGTTGTGGTTATGGCCTTTTCCTTTTCTTTTGCGTTTGTCGATTTGGGCGCGAGGTCGAAGCGAGGTGGTGGTGGGCGTGTGGATTTGTTCTTGGTGTTCTTGGTGAAGGAGTATTGGCGCGAATACCTGGCAGTGCTGAGTTGTATGTTGGTGTATTGGAAGCGCGAGCAAGCCGTCAAGCAGCTACTCGAGTAGCGTGTGGTCATCTCATGTAGCGACGGTGTGAAGGAGTGACTTCAAGTGTGTTGAGAGTAGGTAAGCTTAAATGAGTGGAAGGCGAATGGGTAAAAGGCCAGACGGGAAACATTTCCATCTTCCACGTGAAAGTGCTACGAAACGAGGGATCATACGATCGGCGCTAGTTAAAGTCTATCTCGAAGTCCACATGTCATCGTTCTGTAAGAAAGACGCGGGAAGCTTGTTAAATTTGACATGCCTATTACACTGTTGTCCCTCATGATGACCAACATTGAAAGAGAGAAGAATAAGCAATGGAATTTCGGGTATCTAAGTCACACATTTCATCAGAATGGAAGAAAAAAGAAGAAAGATACAGCCCAAAGCAGCCAGGGAAAGGCCGGGACGCGTGTGTGAAAGAAAGGGAAAGACAAAACGAAAAGACACAGCCACCGCCCGTATCGCCAAAGGGAAGAAACAATCAAGCTAGACAAACACACCGACTGAGACCCGTGTATGTGTATCCAATCCCAAAAAATCAGAAGCCAAGTCTGTCAGTGCTCGCCCAGTCGTACACCATGCTGTCGTGATATACCGTCGAAATGAAGAAGTTAAAAGGGAATGTCGTGTAGGGCAACTCTTATGCAATAGGCACCACTGCCGCAGGAGGCACTGAGCTCTGCCTGGGTGTGATGTCCCTGCTCTCCTGGGACTCCTCGAAAACGTCGTACGTGCTGTCGTCGTCGTCGTCATCCATGCGTTCGCCAGCTGCGTTGCCCGCCTCTTTGTCAGCGGCGGCAGCGACAGCGGCGGCGGCATTGCTTCTGATAACAGCCAATTCGGCATCTCTCTCTGCTCTGCGAGCGAGGACGATCTCTTTGGCGACAGAAGCAGCAGTCAGTGACTCGATATAAGTCCTGAACTTGACGATTTCGCGCAGCAGGTATTCGGATTTACGCTGCCAGTTGGACATGGCTTTGTAGTAGTTGGAAGCACGGAACGAGTACTGATGTAGATGTTAGTAAAAAACCCTCCCGAAAGAGACACAGAGATAGACAAAAACTTACGGCAAGTTCGATAGCGTGCTTCAGCTCGTTGTGCGACTCGAGCTCGGCTTCCACGTTCGCGACGTAAGCCTGTAAACTCTTGAGTTGATCGACCTCCATCAACTGACTGGCCATCATACTCTGACTCGGCGGCTGCCAGTCGGTGATCTGGATTTTGTCGCCCTGCATCTTATGACGCGAGCCGCCACCCATGTTGTCAAAGCTGCTGCGTACAGACGACTGGATCGAAGGTCTTCCGACGCCGCCGTTAGATGAGCTGTGCGTGTGGCCGCGCGTGCGGTTGTGGATTGACGGAGGAGGTGCGTTGACCGTGCTGGTTGCACTTGGAGGACGCTCGAGCAACAGTGCCGGGTTGATGACTGCCTCGGACCAACCGTATTCGATGTTCGAGACACCACCGGACAAGGGCTCTTTGCTGAGGCGCGCGGACCAGTAATTCGCGGTGCTCATCCACTCGTGTGCAATCTCGGGAGTGCCGACCTGGAAGAGGTGAACAGCGCCAGACGGTAGGCTGAGGGCCCAGACGTGAGGGCGAGTTTTGCTGTAACCAGGTGGTGGCAGCGTAGAAGCAATAGTCTGACGAAGCGTGAAAGAATCAAGCTGCTCTGCATTCTCTCCCCAGTCGCCACCTCCGACATGTGAACCAGAGATGCTGGGTGCGCGGCCGCCAGTGGTCTTTTGAAGACGTGCACGGCCAAGAGAGTACGACTTGGTTGTCCCAGTGTTGAAGTTGAAGAGTGTCAGCTTGCCCTTTCCGATGACAGCGAAACAGTCGGTCCAGTTGCGGTCTCTGGACTTACGCTCCGGGCCTTCAAGGTGGTGCTTGTGCTTTACCAAACCTTCTTTAGCCCAGGGAGCACCCTCCAAAGTCAGCGACTCATCCTCAAGAAGATCCTGCTTTAATGTGACAGAGTCCTCATCGACATTCCCGGCGCCCTCCTCCCGGATGATGGCCTGTGAGAGGGCATTGGCGAATCCGATGGAGTGCTTGTAAGCCGCATCGCCAGGACTGAGATGATATCCAAGACTACCCACTGAGGTGGACGTGAGGGTCCTGGCGTACGAGTTCTTACTCCAAGTGCTACTCTGCGCAGGCGAGTATAGACTGCTGTTGTCGTCAAAGCTCGTGCGAGAGGAGCCAATGGTGCTGGCCGGATACATCTTTGGTCGAGTTCTGGCATTGCGGCTTTGCCAGCCAAGGGATAGGCCACGTAGACCTGCGGCCTTTGAACGGTATGAGGCGGCGTCGGAAGGAGCCTTGCTGATGATAGACCCCGTACGCTTCAAGTTGCCAGCCACCGACAAGTTGCGGTCAGTAGGCCTGACATCCGCGACTGCAAGATCGAGCAAAGGTAGCGGCTCATTCTTGATTGAGCTGTAAAAGGACTTTAATGCTGTCTCAATCTCGAACTCCCACGCGCGCATCGAGCCAGTCCATGGCGCAGACACGAGCGCATTCGAAGAGCTGCTGTTAGGCGAGTCTGGCGTGAAGCCATCCGATTCGGCACGGAACATGCCTGGACGTATCGACATGCGTTTGTTGACGGCTGGGCGCGGAAGGTCGGAAGAAGTTCTCTCGGGCAGCACATCCAAAGCGGTGGAATCCCTGATGACAGGAGCCGAGTTGGTGGAATCCATCCATGGTATCGATGGCCTGGGCGCGAGGCTTGCATTCCCCTTTACAGCCGCGTCGTCGAAGGCGTTTGGCGCAGCGTCCGTAACAACTCGCCGAACCGTAGGTAGGGTGTTCTTGACGTATGCGTTCTTGGACATCTTCTCCCCAATATCCGCCATGTGCAAATCGGTGTTCAGCAGAATGAGTGAGTAGAAGAGTGTATGTACCACATCTTGCGCCTTGAAACCATGTTCCGGATTGCATTCACACCAGCGTGAAGAGAGGGCAGTGATGATGCGATCAAACTGTTGCGTCTCACCCTTGAGCACAAGCTTGCCGCAAAGTGTGCGCAGGGTGGAGAGAACGTTCATGCCGGCAAAGTCGAACATGTGCATGTAGGCGTCCAGCACCTGCTTGTTGTATGCCTTCAGCTCTCCGAGCCAAGCTGCCGCCTCCATCCTTGTGACATCTTCCTCGTTGCCTTCGAAAATACGGCGCGCGCGCTGCTTTACGACATCGTCATTATCCAAGCTCGCAGTGTGATTCTCGCGTGCGCCGATGGTGTCGACGGAAGGTCTAGGTGCGTCATTGCCGTCGACCTGTACAACAGGCAGGCTAAGGCTGGTAGCAGAATGGTATCGTGTGCTGGGTGCTGTAGGCGTTCGCACAGAGGTCATGAAAGGCATCTTCATCGAGGAGGAACGTGAAGGTGACATGTGCGAAGCCGGGTTGGAGGGGACATGATCAGTCTTGTTTTCCACGCCATCCTCCACAGCGGGCTGCTGCAGGTGTGGGTGTCCGATTGTATTGGTCCCTGGCCGATCATATGCATGCAGGGTGTCGCGCGTTGTAAGTTTGCTCTGACCATGTATATCAGAGTCTCCACTATTGGGATCCGCGGGGAAGGTCGGGGCGGCCTGATATAGCTCCACATCACGTCCAGATCCGATGATTCGGTCGCCGGTACTGGTACGACTGACGAGGCTGATAGGGCTAACAGGTCGGCTCTCGCCAGCGTTTGCCGTAATAGGTGAAACCTTGCTGGGAGTTGCGTCCAGAGGGTGGGTGACGGTCATTGGCGATACCTGCGCTGATGAGTTTCCATCCCCATCGCGCACCACATTCGTACGAGACAACTCAGGTGCACTCGCCGTGGGCATCATAACTTCTGGCCTGCGCTTTCTCACCTTCATTTTGTCTTGCGTGCTCTCGTTGCCCTGCTCACCCCGTAAAGTCGCATGTCGAGAAAGCGGGCTTGTCATCACAAGGCTAGCGTCTGGCGATGGTCCGTATCCAGAGTGAAACAGGTCCAAATCGTCAGAATCTTCATTCCGCGAGTCATTGCGCGAGTCGCGGGATATTGAGCGTGAAGGAGGCTCCTCTCGTGGGCGTAGCTTCGAGGAACTCTCTGTTTTGGTGAGATATGTATCCATCACTTCGCGCAGGCTGCTAATTGATGGGCTGGGCTGCATGTGAGCCGCCTTGATGTCCGCCGCCATGTTCAGGGGTAACGCCGGAGGTGCATCCTCGGAGATCGATCGCTTTCTCCTCCTGAAGAATGAAGATGGCTTCTTGTTGAGCGCGGGCGGCGCATGTGACACACTCACAGAGTACTCGGTCGGTGGAGCGTCTTTCGGGGTGTTGGATTGCTTGCGACCTGTAAAAGGGGCGTCTGTAACATTCGGGATGTCGGCTGCTGACGAACGCGCAGACGAGCCTCCAAAGACGCGCTTGAAGAACCCTTGCTTCTCGCGTTGGGGCGAAGAGTCCTTTCGTCTCATGTTTACAGATGCGGTCCTGTCGCCATTGGTGCGTACGAATTCGCTCGCGAGGTCTCGGACGTCTTGTGGAACGTCGCTGTTAGCTGAGCGCAGGTCAGATTGAGTAGTAGTCTTACGGAGTGCACTCTGCTTTTGCGCCGCGTTCACGTATACCGGTCCCGTGGCCGACGGATTCTCCTTCTTGCGTGGTCCGGCCGCGACATTTGGCTCAGGTGCTGCGTCCAGGGGTGATTCGAACTTGCTGTGCACCGAAGGCACAGGCCTCCCGCGGCTCATCATAGACGCAGTCCTTTCGTTGTTCGCCTCCGAGTACATTTGGTCCAAGCTGATGGATCTGCCGTTGAAAGCAAGCCTGCTCGACTCCAGAACTGCATCGTATCCCAGATCCGCAATCGAGTTGTCGCTTTCGTCTCTGTAGTGTCCGGCATTGGCTCTCGTGGGTGTCGAAATATTCCTCTTCGGTTCCAATTCACTGCTCATCCTCCCACGCCCATTGCTGCTGTACTTTGAAGTGGGAGGGAGCGGCCTGCCCTGCTTTGCTGTTTGAAATGTGTTGAAAGTCGAGCTGCTGTTGCTGCGCCGACTCTTGTAGCTCGGGCTCGCGTACTTTTTGTTGGTTGGCGAGACGTGGGCGGCCGAGCGACGGTCAAAGTCCGAGGACATGGACGACGAGTAGGTGTGGCCGCGGGCTCGCGGAGTGATGTCCATTGCGGCGTGCAGGGGTGCCTGCCTGATCTTGTCGGCCTCTCGCTCGGCGGCTTGGTCCATGCTGTCCATGCGCACGCTGGCGAAGGTGTTGTTCATCTGCATGGAGAGCTCGTCGAGCGACATGAGCAGGTTGTCGACGACGCTGTCTCGGGTGGTGCTAGACCACGAGTCTCCATGGGAGTGTTTGGAAGTAGTCGTGGTAGCAATGTTGTTGGTAAAGGCTGAGTGGTCGGCGGTGGAGGAAGGATCTCGATCTCGACGGGAGGTGGATGGGTCTCTGCGGGCGGGCTCCTTGCCTTTGCGAGGGCGGCGGATGGGAGTGGAGGGGGTGGTCTGTAGTTGGTTCGAGGCCGCGGAGGAGGAGTAGGTGTCGCGTAGTGTCCTGGAACTCGGCCTGGCAGACAGTCGGATGGGTGGTGGAGGCGACGACTGCAGAGCTGCAGCAGAGGCAGGACGACGAGCCGACATAGCACTCTGAACAGCACGCAGCACAGCACAGCACAGCACAGCGCTGCAGGTACGCGGGCTTGGGACGGCACTAGAGTGGTTTGTTGGACAGCAGCACAGGAAGCTCAAGGCTTAGGCAGGCTATCGACTGCTTCCTCCTGCGGCACCATACAACACCAGCGGTATTAGGCGCCCGACAGGGTGCAACGGGCCGGCCGGCGTGAAGCCAAAGTGGAAAGACAAAAACGGGCCAGGGCTAAGAGGAGAATGGCGGTGGTGGGAAGGTGTCATGGGCGGTCGGTAGTAGTAGGAATCATTATTCGATGGGTGATAGGTAGCTAAGGAGAGTGTAAGGGGACTATGGATTTCACTTGACAGATTCGCCGTGGTGCAGTAGTTGGATTGCCTAGCAGTGGCACCGCAGCAGCCTACAGTACCTTACTAGGTACGCTTGAAACAACATCAGTGACATCCTTGTCGGACTTCACTCTCGCTTTGCCCGCAACAAGGGGGCTCTCTCCACGAGTCAAGGCTCGCAGATCCGCTCGGCTCAAGTCTGGCAAGGTCTCATTTTCATCTACCTATGTATGTACAGGGCGGCACGAGTCTGAACATCCCGAATCTGAACAATCTCCCAACGCTTGAAAGGGTTCATTCACTTCACTCGATAGACGGATTACATGAACCCATGCTATTCTTTTCTCGCTTGTGCAGATGATCGTCCGAAAGACACTCAAAAGGGTCTCTTCAACCGTCCGAGACAAAAAGAAAAAGGTACGGTACCTGATCGTCGAAATCTGCATCGCAGATTCAAAGATCTACAAGACAAACCAAACCACAGCTGGTGGACTTTGCTCCCATACCAATGAATCATGATCATCGACCTCCACCCGCCCCAGATGGTTCTCCCGCGCAAAAGCCGAATGCTGGCTCACTGGGCACATCCTTGCCAAAAAAAAAACAAATCTCGACTTCGCTACCTGGTGCTTGTTCCCAGCCACTCACAGCTCGGGCGCAAAGCGATTTTTGAAGAAAATGAAGAATAGAGGAATAGATTATTCAGCATTTCAATGTGAAGAAGACAGAAGAAATAGATCGTCCCACTTCCCAACCCCCTTTGCCGTCTGTGAAGAAAGAAAAGAACTTGCCTCAATCCGCATGCTCTGATACGCTTGGCAGTGACCTTTACTCAGTCTAGTAACACGTGCATGAGACATGCAGCAAAACAACAAAATTTCACGAAACGCGTCCTCTTTCTTATTCCCCTTGTGCCTCCCCTGAGATATGCAGCGTACTACTGCAAGCTGCAAGCTGCAAGGCACACGCGAGGAGTAGAGGAGGAAAAAGCCTCGGCCAACAAATCCGCAGGCTTGCATCTGTGATACGGATGTTCCCACGGAACTCCTGGAACTCGCTAGAGACTTGCATTCTTTTTCTTTTTGTTCTCTCTCCTGCGAAACGTGCGTGGTTCGGACGATGACGACTTTATGGAGAATCATGGAGTTTCAATAATGTTTGAGTAATTGAGTTTCTGTTCTGTCCCTCTCCCTGGTTTGCCAGAGTTTCATGGGAGACAGATACAGGTCAGATCAACCGATAGGCGTGCAGTAGTGTGGCGCGCTTTCGCCTTTAAGGTAGGAGCCGGGCCTTGCCCTTATCTGAACTCCATTAGCCTCTGCATGCAGGGGTAGATTTGTCGGGTATATGTGTGGAGAGGGCAACAGGAAAGCAAGCACGCAAAAGGGGAGGCGATCTCACTAGGTAGGGAACTTACTGCATCCGGCACCAGTGGCACCTACGTATATACAAACAGCTGGACCGTGCTAATCATCTTCATGCGGGCGACGAACTATACGATACAGGGGAGTCGTTATTCATATGCCACCGGCCGTAGGTAGAAGACTGCCCAGCTGAGTGGCGACTTCGTTCCACCTTGTTATTATTGCATCAGACAATTGGGGGATTCCTTGCCCATCAATCGTCACATTCACAGTATACATGTAATTATAATCAAATCGTCAAGCACATGCACAGGAACTCCGCAACCCGGCTTTTTGGTGCACATGTGGAGAGTTTCGAGCATCTACCACAGTCAGCTGTGCAGCCAAACTCGGTCTTTGGGTGACATGTGAGAACCAAACATTGATGACTTGGTAGCTTCAGGCTCAGGAGGCAATATTCTGAGAAGTCACTCTTCACCAAGAGAGACGTTCGGTACCACGAATGCAAGAAACTTACCTGCCAACTTTGTCGCCTGACCCACGCGTACATTTCGAGGTGTACACACGTGCGTTCCTCGGGTAAGATGCTATCCGGCAGCTGAGAGCTGGACATGTAACCCTGGAACCAATCATTTTATCATTGCTCGTCAGTACGGCGACTTGCCTACTTTCCAATCTAAGGTTCATGTATTTCATCAACGCATCCATCCTACATCACACCCATTCCACCCAACCCTTGTCCTCATCACAACACTCCTGCTCCCACCCAGAACTATCTTCGGGCCCTCCGTCCGCGTACAGCTCAATGATCGACCCACCCACCGACTTCATCGTCTCTTCGCGCTTGATCACCGGCATATAAGCCGGCGGCAGTAGCAGCGGTTCCGAGTCAAGAGGCGGAGTTTTTGGAAGTCTTTTGTTTACACCCGCCGGCGGTGTTCTGGCATGAGTGGAATAGCAGGGGTTCATCGTGGGCACAGGAGGGACCTCGCCGCGTGTCGAACTGACTGTACGAGGTGTTTGTGGCAGGATGGTCGCTGGTGTCGAGGAACTGATGCTGCTGCTTTGGCTTGATGAGAGGGATGGGGAGGGAGACGGGGTACGCGCGGTCGGGGGGTAATTTGCGCGTGTACTCATGATTTTGGGTGTGCTTGGTTGCGTAGTTTGTTGGCTTTGTGGAATGCGGCAGTCGGATCCGTCAAAGGCAGCATCTTGAGGTTGGAGCTCGCTGGACTGAAGGTCACCTGTCTGAACGCCACCGTCTTTCTGGACCTGCAAATGTTCGCTGCGGTGAACCCCGGACACGCGAGGCGCTGCTGGGGTGACACTCTCTGTTGATGCCGTCAAGGATAAAGCAGCGATATTGGTGAGAGAGACAGCCCGCGCCGAGGACACCGTGAATTCCAACGTGGGACTTTTGCGAGCGCTAGACTGCCTGCGAGTATCATCTTCTTGAGCCTGCTGTTTGCTTTGCGGAAGTTGAGTTCCGGTCTGACGTCTCTGCGAGTTCTCGAGAAGCATGATGGTTTGTGTTGCGTTCTGTGCTCGCGTAGGTCCGGAACTCGTGTGCTGATAGCTGACATCTGATCTTGTGCGGCAGTGCCCTGACCTCGTTTGCTTCGCGATCTCGACTTGGTGTTCTGGCAACATGGTTGGCCTCGTGGCATGTAGAAAGCGACGTCGTAACTCCTCGTTCTTACGGGCGAGACAGGCCTCTCGCTCAGCAAGTTTTTTCAAGTCTTTGCACGCCTCATAAAGTCCTTCCTGAACATCCATGCGTTCGTTGTTCGCTGCTAGTAAGCGAGATCGCAAACTCCCGTTCTCATTCTTCAGTGATAGCTCAAGGCGCTGCATTCGGGAAACCGTTTCCTCAGAATGCGCAATATGTCTTTTGCACGACTCCAGGTTGCTACGCAAATGATTACATTCGAGCCATAGTTCGCCATATGGAGCGTAAGATGTGCAGTGCGTATCAATTGTAGAGTCGATATATCCATGATGAGAGTTCCGTTGGAACAGATATGATGCTTCGGCCGAGCTCCGATCGCACGGTAATTCCATGTTGTGGCGTTCGGCTGCCTTTCCACCTGTCTGGAGCTCCGGACATGACTTCTCGGAGGTGCGAGACAGCCCACTGCATTGTTCGAGAAAGTCAATATACATCCGAAGAGATGTAATTTGACGCTGGTGCGCTTCGACTATCGTGGCCACGTGATCCTCATGAGACGCATGCAGGGAAACAAGATCGGAAAGGGGCACCTTGCCGTGTTCCAATGCTTTGACCTGATTTCCGGTCAGATGTTGATTGTCTTCGCGCATGAGATTCAAGCTGGATCGCGGGAGTCGCGAACTACTTTCATGGGAAGGTGCACCATGCAGCGAAGAGGGAGTACCCGACATATAGGACTGTCGCGATTGGGGCGCGGTGCTTCCACAAGGCAGAGGCGTTCTCGCCCAACCAGATTCATCAGGAGGATTCTCCCGCTGTGAGTGTTGCCGAACAGTTGGATCATAGTCCGCAGCTACGCTCGGAGGATTTCCTTTGGGTGTCTCGGCGTTGGAGCCGAGAGGAAGATGTAGCCAGGGGTGAGATGGTCTTCTTGCACGTTTGCGCGGTTGCTCGTGGCGAGGGCCCTGGCTCATCCTCGTCTCCATCTTTCCATCAAAGGATTGGTGATACGAAGCAAGAGGCCTGTCAGGAATTGATCCAGGGAGCTCGACCGGTGCTGGTCGTGCAGGTGCCTCCACGAGTGGCGTAGATGGTGCTGTCCGAGATCGAGGCCGTCCATGATGAGGTGCTAGGCTCGACAGCTGCGGTGGAAATCGTGCAGTCGCAGGAGGCGACCGTAGCATGTCATTGACAACAGCTATTAGAGATGTGGCTGATTTGACTGCCGCATCTTGGAGGGCTGTAGAGTCGTCCGGTTGCTGTTCGTACGATGACAAGTCTCCTGAACTCTGTTCCAGGTTCAGAGGGACTGGACGGCGTCGGCTGCTCTGCAAATATTGTAAAGTAAGTATGGTATCAAGCTCACGAGTTTCGGTTGACATACCTTTTGAGTCCGCGAGTAATCGAACCCTTTGATATGGATACACTCCACTGGAATTGGAACAACGGCGCCGGTGAACAAAGTATCCGATGCGTGTCTGCTACGATCACCTTTCGTCCATGTGAAGAATTTTGATGACATGCCAACAGATAGCCTGGTATATGGAGTATAGGAAATTTATGCACTGAAAGTGGAGACAGACAAAGGAAATGAATTGAATGGTCTACCTTAAACGACGTGAGCTGCTCTTGACTAGGTATGTCTTGTAATGCCAGCAACCCGTTTCTAGCGACATATACTAGCGCTGTTGGGGTAGGCGCTGGGCCATGTCGGAACAGGCGAAGGCTAAGCTTATTGCTCTGCCCGCCGACACATAACTGGACGGGCCAAGAGAGTAGATGCCTAGACATAGGTAAGGTCGGTGTTCCGTTAGCCGCCAATACTCGAGACCGAATGGAATAGCCGCGCTGGAAGAAAAGATAGAAGCCTCTGAAACGCGATGCTGCGCTGTCGAATCCTTCCTGAGCGGTGCGTGTCTTCTCCCAATGGCAGAGGCTTGACATGATAAGCGCCGGGGGCGGTGTTAAGATGGAGCCTTGGAGTCGATGGAGATGGAGTGGAAGATGAAAGCACCAAGGCACGCAAAGCAATGCCCTTCAGCGCACGAGCCACCTCAGGCTTTCGCTTCCTCGCTGCGCCTTCCTTTTCATTGGTGACAGTCGCGCCACAACTCACTTCATCAACATCGCTTTACAGCCGATCACCGTCAGTCGAGAGAAACATCCTAGCTGAATTTCCGAGGTTGTGGATATCAACTCAGCCTTTCGCCCGACGCCACGGATTCCGGCATATCAAGCATTCCATATCAAAATCACTGGAAGGAGGACTTTCAAAGCACAGCTTGATCAGCAGGTAGCTTGCGATTGGAAGTTGCGAGATTGATTCGATCCAGAGCCCTGTCGACAGTATGTCTGCATCGCGCGAAGACAGATACGACAAGTCTCGTAGAAGGGATGACTTTTCCGGAGACGAAGCCAGAGATCGGAGACCGCGTCGAGACAGGAGTCCGAGCAGCGATGAGGGTGGTCATCGGAGAACAGACGACAGGAAGGAACGCAGCCATAGATCGAGAAGAGATCGCTCACCTGAAGATTCTCATCGCCGGCGTGACAGGGACGACGACGACCGAAGTCACCGCAGGAGAAGGTCGCGAGACCGTTGCCGCTCACCAGACGCCAAACGAAGCAGGCATGCCCGCAGTGCACCACGCTCCAAGTCGCCCCCACCCAAGAAATCTCGCGGTCCATTACCATCTCAGAACGATCAGTTCCGCGGCGAAGTGGCACCAGCAGGGTCAGGAACAGACGAGCTTCCGGAAAAGGAAAAGCCGAACTGGAAGCCAACCGGACTGCTAGCCAAGGAGGCAAACACTGTCAAAGGCACGAGCACAGTTCTCAAGTATCACGAACCGGCCGAAGCTCGCAAGCCACCAGCAAAAGAGCAATGGCGGATGTACGTGTTCAAGAAGAAAGACTTGCTCGACACGGTACAGCTATATCAACGTAGCTGTTGGCTCGCGGGTCGCGATCAAAACGTTACAGACCTCACACTCGAACACCCCAGCATTTCAAAGCAGCACGCCGTGATACAATTCCGCCACCAGACCACGACGAATGAGTACGGAGACAAATCGAACAAGGTCAAGCCTTACTTGATCGACCTGGAGAGTGCAAATGGGACAAAACTCAATGGCAAGCTGATTGCTACGAGTCGGTACGTGCAGTTGGTCGATGGGGATGTGATCTCGTTTGGAGACAGCGAGAGGGAGTACGTGATGATGCTGCCACCTCCATAGACAGTTTTCGTACCTTGTAGTCGCATCAACACTCTCTTAAATTTCATCAAACACAATCTCCATTACAACAATCGTCTTTGCAATGTTCGCACGACTCGCCATCGCTCGGGAGACTTTCCTATCTGGGACCTTCAACACCGGCTTGAGTGCCCGCCGCGAGGATTCTTGAAGCCAGACAATTATCCCCAAAACAGCACTGTCTGTTTGCCCGCACCACCACAACTCGATACCACGCAATAAACGACCGCTTCTCACTACAATTCCCAACAACCCAGGAACTCCCCGCCAAAATGTCTTTCGGCGGCCAAACGCCGACCGTCATCGTCCTCAGAGAAGGTTAGAACCCTGAAGAATCCCCCGCGCCTGAACCGATTTACTGAAACAATACAGGCACCGACCAGTCACAAGGCAAAAACCAGATCATCTCCAACATCAACGCGTGTACCGCAGTCCAGGCGACGATCAAGAGCACACTCGGCCCCTACGGCGGTGACCTGCTCATTGTCGACGAGAATGGCAGACAAACAATCACAAACGACGGCGCGACCGTCATGAAGCTCCTCGACATTGTGCACCCCGCCGCTCGCATCCTCGTGGACATTGCGAGATCACAAGATGCCGAGGTTGGCGACGGCACAACCTCTGTCGTGGTCCTGGCAGGCGAGATCCTAAAGGAAGTCAAGGAGTTTGTCGAGGCGGGCGTGAGCAGTCAGACCATCATCAAGGGCTTGAGAAGAGCGGGCACAATGGCGGTAAACAAGGTCAAGGAGATCGCAGTCAACACAACCGAGAACAACCAGAGGGATACGCTACGGAAACTCGCCGGGACCGCCATGTCTTCGAAGCTGATCCACCGCAACTCCGACTTTTTCACAAAGATGGTCGTGGATGCTGTGCTCTCGCTGGATCAGGACGATTTGAACAACAAGCTCATTGGTGTCAAGAAGGTGACTGGCGGTGCACTGCAAGACTCGCTCTTCGTCAACGGTGTGGCTTTCAAGAAGACTTTCTCGTATGCCGGTTTCGAGCAGCAGCCCAAGTCTTTCAAGAACCCCAAGATTGCCTGCTTGAACGTCGAGCTGGAGCTGAAGGCCGAGAAGGACAACGCCGAAGTGCGTGTCGAGCAGGTGTCAGAATACCAGGCGATCGTGGACGCAGAGTGGAAGATCATTTACGAAAAGATGGAACTGCTGTACAAGTCTGGCGCCAAGGTTGTGCTTTCAAAGCTTCCCATCGGCGATCTTGCGACTCAGTACTTCGCCGACAGGGACGTCTTCTGTGCTGGACGTGTGGCTTCGGAGGATCTCGAGCGCGTTTGCCAGGCCACTGGCGCGAGCGTACAGTCGACTTGCTCAGACATCCAGGACAGGCATCTCGGTACTTGCGAGACGTTCGAGGAGAGGCAGATCGGTGGTGAGCGTTTCAACTTCTTCGAGGGCTGCTCCACCGCAAAGACCTGCACTCTTGTTCTCCGTGGCGGTGCCGAGCAGTTCATTGCCGAAGTTGAGCGCTCGCTCCACGACGCGATCATGATTGTCAAGCGCGCCATCAAGAACCAGACAATCGTCGCCGGTGGTGGTGCTTGCGAGATGGAGGTCTCCGCATACCTGCACAGCTTCGCCGACAAGAACATCGCAACCAAGCAGCAGAGCATCATCAAGGCATTCGCCAAGGCACTCGAGGTCATCCCGCGCCAGCTGTGCGACAACGCCGGTTTCGACGCCACCGACATCCTCAACCGTCTGCGCGTCGAGCACCGCAAGGGCAACGTATGGGCCGGTGTCGACTTCGACGACGAGGGCATCCGGGACAACATGGAGGCGTTCGTCTGGGAGCCCGCGCTCGTCAAGGTCAACGCCATGCAGGCCGCTATCGAGGCAAGCTGCCTCATCCTGTCTGTTGACGAGACCATCAAGAACCAGGAGTCACAGCAACCGCAGGCACCCCAGCGAGGGTTGCCTCCGGGTGCTGCCCAGCGGGCCATGAGAGGCAGAGGCCGTGGCATGCCGCGCAGGTAAAGGGAACGGCAATGAGCGATGACCGGGTAGAGTTTATGGCATGGCATAGAGCAAAAATTACGCATCCAAATTATGTATAAGCTGTATGAGCTGATAGCTCTACTTGATCCTCGAGTTCAAATATCGTGTTTTCGGCGTGCGAGATGGAGTTATTCAATGACAATTTTGTTGGTGTTGGACACAACAGCTTTTGAAGTCTGCAGCATATTATCTTGACTTATAGCCACAGTGTCGCTATCTCACGCAGATCTCGCGCACTTCAGTCCACTCCCAAGTTAACAAGTTAACAAGTCAGCAAAAGTCGTCAACATCCAATCCGCACCAAATCCCATGGAAATCGAATCTGTCCATTGTGTGATCCACCAAATACTACCTACCGGCCCCGTACTCAAAAATCAACACGAATCTTTCTCCCCACGGAAAATAATACATGTAACTTGTATGCAAAACCGTTTTGTCGAAACGAGCTTGTCTCGGCGCCAGGAAGCTTAACCGCTTGTGCGGTTCCAATCTCTTATCTTTGCGAGCAAACGGCCGGCCTATAGAGATCCGTAGTTCAACGACGTTGCTGATAAAAGAAGCAATGCCACCACCCAGCGATAACGCCAACGCCCTCTGGGCGTATGTCATTATTGCGGGAAGTGTCGAAGAAGAAGCAACCGTGGATCGCTGGGTTTGCACACATGAGGTGGGCGATCTGGCCGGGACGAGAAGGCTGATGCGCGGTGTTTGGCATGAATTGATCTCCACCACGCCATGTCGATTTTTGCAATCCCAACACCACGGCCTCGGTATCTCATCAGATGTATATATGATATCTGCTTTTGCACGTATGCACGTCCTGCCGCTAAGGTCGATCTAAAAGTTGATCCGCGGAGTGCCTGAGAACATTGTTGATAGCTGCCCGTGTCGAACTGTCGAATGTAGCGGTCGTGGTTGGTCGGATCTGTACTGTTATCTTCGAGATGATAGATACCAGAATCCTTTACATGCGCGAAAACCTGCATTAGTGACGATCGGTCTTGTCTACCTATCCCCTCACTGTTCCTCTCCGGAGAAGGTGATTCAATCTGGGGTGATAACCGTGGGCTCGGAATGAGATACGCCCAGGTGTCAGAATACTGTAGCTAGGCGATTTCGATGCGATCAACCAAGCTCGAATATTGTACATATGTATGCACCCCAACAGTCAGTCCGTAATTCTCCACTACCTTGCTCGCCTTCCCTTTCTGCCACCCAATCTTCTCCTCTAAGTTGGTCATCGAGCATCTTCCTCGTCCCAGCGAGAAGCATCTGTCGAACCCCCCTCTCCTCTCAAAGTCCATTCTCTACACGTTCAGGATGCACATGCGCGTCGTGCACAATGCCTACACCCCGAAAGAGACGACCGAGCTCTGCTCGCGTGCCGGAACGATTAAAGGAAACATGCGAGCCGACAAGGTCTTTGTGAGCTCCTTTGTGGCAGGCTGTTTGCTGGCCTTCGCATGCGCGTGCACGGTAGGTTTCAGAGGGGGCGATGCCTACCGAAAGGCCTACATAGCTGACGAGTAGCCTCGTGCTTGGTGAACAGCTTTTAGTCTCAGCCTCCCCCTGGTTCCAAGAGAACGCCCCGGGGGTGATCCTCTTGCTGGGAGCAATCATCTTCCCGTGGGGTCTCGTGGCGATTCTGTCCACGGGAACCGACTTGTGTACAGGGAGTTTCATGGTGGGTCCCCATTGACGCGATGCGAGCTAGAGTCTCCGCAGGGCTGACAAGTGGTTGTGTTGGATGATTAGCTCACGACCATTGCCGCTCTGCACCGTCGCCTCTCGCCCTGGAAAATGCTGCTGCACTGGTTCATTACGTTCTGGGGCAATCTGGCAGGCTCGCTCTTCGTCATGGCCATCATATTCGGGTACGGGGGCACTTTCAGCCAACCTGTCCAGCACGCTCGAGTCGTCACCTTCGGGACCGCGAAGGCCATTACGCCGGCCTGGCACCAGATTTTCCTGCGCGGAATTGGAGCAAACTGGCTGGTCTGTCTGGCCGCGTACCTATCATTCATGGGCAGGGAGTATTCCAGCAAGGTCATCGGCATCTGGTTTCCTACCTTCGCTTTTGTCGCCGCTGGGTTTGACCATGTAGTGTCAGACTTCACTTTACTTCCGTGTAATCCCTAGGCTGGAGGCTGACCGTGTCATCAGGGCGAACATGTTCTACATCCCCATTTCCATCTTCGTAGGAACTCCTGGGTTGACCGTGGGACATTATATCAGCCATTCGATGATTCCGTCTTTGCTCGGGAATATCGTCGGCGGTGGGGTCAGTTTACCTTGCTTTGCTGTGCGCTGTGTGAGATGAGTGAAGCTTGCTGACGTTCCCATTTGCAGTTGTTTGTGGGTGTCGTGTTCTATTACTTGGTGAGGAGTATCGGTCGACCACATGGGGTGCGAGATATGTTAACGTTCTACTTCGCAGCACCTATATGGAAATGACGAGCCCATCTCCGTGGACGACGAACTGTTCGCAGCGGACAAGAGTCCGCTTGTCGGACGGCCATCTGAAGGGGAAGCCTGTGACCAAGACTCCGGTGTGCAGACGCCTCGCTCAACTCGCAGAAAAGAGAGCAAGGATCCTGAGAACATGGTTTGAAACGATGTCCAGGAGAGCGACAAAGTGCTATGAAGAGTTCTCTGAGTAATCCGAAATTTCGAGAGTACTGCAATGGGGTTGTTGCGTTGCTACTGTTTAGTAAAAGTCGAATTTTACACTTGTGCACACAGACTCATGTTTGAGAAAGATACTGGGTCATGGTGTTGGTGTTGGTGTTGCCATAATCGGCTAGGTGTGTCGTGGGTACCATAAAGACAATTGTGAAGTACGTGTAAGCAGTGCTGAGCTTTTGACAACGTAGTGAACCTGGACTGATGATCTCGCTTCCATTGAGAAGCTTTCCATGACTGTGGTCGACATGTGACAGTATGGGCCGGAGGTGCCGATGTCAGTGTCAGTCTTGATGAGCCAGAACACTGTCGCAATGGACGGAAGCATCGACTGCACAAGGCAGCTCGACATGCGAAAAGGTCCAGCTAGGATGCCATGACACAATTGCGTCGTGAAGGCTTAAATCATAGATATCCAGTAGTGGCGCCCACATTACCACGAGATTGCGAAGACTCAACGGACGTGGCCACAGATACAGTTGTCACCGTTGTTGTCGATGACTGAGCATTGGTTCAGCGACCGAGGTGTAACGTGTCTGGAGCCTCGAGTCTTTGTAGTACCAAATGACAAGACGAGCTTGCATGTTGGTCTTGTGGCGGCACGCATCCATAGTTGTCACTCAATGCCATCAACGGTTGTCGTCATTCTTCAGCACATTTTCAAGAAGCTTCTTCGCATCCTCGACCAACTCTTTCTCTTTATCGGCACCAACTCTGTTACCTCTGCTGTTCAGCCACCCGATATCCTGTCTGCCCAGACCACCATTTGTGATACGCTCAGGCTGCTGGTCGCTTTGTTGTGGGGCTCCTCTTCCAGGCTGGGTCGGAGGTGGCTTGGCTGACTTGACAGAGATGCTAGAGATGGTGAATGGTTGTGGAGAGATGATGCCGGCTTCTTCGAGCGCATACGCTTGCCTGCGTAGGCGTGCGGTTACGGCGTGGAGGTTGTCGAAGAAGTCTTTGGTGTTTTTTTGGTAAGCCTGTTTGCGCGCATCCAGAGTCGCCCGCTCTTGAGTGTCCTCCATGTTCGTGTCATTATCGTCGTCACTTGTCGCATTGAGCGGGCGGTTGGTGAGGGCGTTCATGGCCAGGCCTGCTGAAGTGAGCATGGCAGCTACATCGCTGTTGATGTCGGCCAGCTCGCGGATCCGGTCTGCCGTTGACACAGTTTGGGTGGCCATGTTGGACTAGCAGAAGGTGATTCGTATGTGGTGCTCAGTGGTTGGTGTAAGGTTGTGGCTGAAGGTACCAGTCGTGGTAGCGAGAGTTTGGTGTGGAGGGCGGGCGAAATCCTGGGGCGCGCGACTCTTTGAGCAAGGCTGTGATCTGCGCGCGCGCGTCTGAGAGATGCGACTTCACTTCACTTTGTTCCATTGACTCGGCTTCGACAAGCCCAATCTGCCATCACTTCATCGCTCCCTCGTGATCGTGTATTCATCGAGACGAAAGATAAGCCCTGCAGTCACATGCGCTGAGCCCTCGCCATGTCCGCTCAGCAGCCGCCGTCGCGTACGGCCAGCGTTGGTCCTCCTAATGGCAATATGAACCCACCGCATGGGCAAGGGCCGCCTCCTCCTCCTGGACAACAGAGCCAGAATCTTAATCAGATTGTGAGTATTAAATTCATGGTTTCTTCACTTCGTTTTTCTTTTCACGAGCAAGCGCGTCACGTGGAACTGCAGTGACGACGGGCGGGACTTTTGCACAATTGCAGTGAAGTGAGTCTCTCTATGGCGCGACACTTGAACCGCGACACTTGAACCGCGACACTCGAAAGCGACACTCGAAAGCGAAATCACGCGGGCGTTTGGATTCTACTCCACGACCGCACATTGACGAGATCGCAATGCCACCCGCGACGCCACTCCAGTGGCAGAACAACGCTGCAATGAACCGGCAAAATCAACAAAATCGACCAGCCGCGAGGCCTCCTGTCCAGCGTGTCAATGAGCGTGCTCAGCGTGCTCAAGAGGAGCGTGTTATTGTGCGTAAGGCTGAAGGTGTCGCGCTTTTTGCTCTTTCCTTTCTTTCCTTTGTCGGATTGCAGATGATGGACGCGCAGGAACTCTCGCGACCGTCATTTGTGAGCATCGAGTCTCCTCACTCCTCACATAGACTTCTCACACTTTTATCTGGCAAAAAATCAATATGGTGTACAGCACTAACTTCGTGAACACGCAGGTCTTGGAATACCTGTCCAAGAAAGGATACAGCCGCACGGAGGCGATGCTGAGGAGGGAAAGTGCCAATGTCGACGCAGACGGCCGCCCTGTACCATCACGCGCCGAGGACACTGGCGGGCGCAAATACTTCACATCATTCGACCTCACTCTCCAGTGGATCGACAATGTACTAGACATCTACAAACCAGAGCTCAAGCGCCTGCTCTGGCCGCTCTTCGTTCACTCGTTCATCGCCATGCTGGACGAGTACTTCATGCGAGACAGCCAGGAGTTCTTCAACGCCTACAGGACACACTTCGAAACAGAGCATGAAAACGACCTCAGGGCGCTGGCACCGATGAGCCTACCCGAGCATGTCAAGACAAACAACGTAGCACAACTATACCTCAACAACAAGTACCGGCTTACAATGAGCAACATGGCGTTCATGACACTCACACAGTTCTTGGAGTCCAAAGACAGAGAGGGAGGCGCTACTATCATCGCGATAATGAGCAACCATCTCGACATCCGCAACGTCGATCGCGCAGCAGCAGGCAGCGAGCGGAGTTTGGCTCGACTGCTCGGAAAACAAAACGGCGAACATGATCTCCCAGCTGAGGATGAAGGTATTCCAGGTCACCACCCCGGATCAGCCAACCTTGATCGCAATGCGCCCTCGGTGCTCAGCAAGCTATTGCTTGGGCCCTTGCCTATGGAGCAGGACCTGATGGACGATGTGAAAGCTGAGCTCCAAGACCAAGACTCCTCAAACCCGCCCGCACCCGGCCAGAATTCACTGGTCAACGAGTTCGAGCACCAGATCAAGCGCGAACCCCTGGACGACGCACCTTCCCGCGACGCATTACCCCTCCCACCCTCGACCGCTAGAGACGTCGCGATGGAAGTGCAAAGGATTCGGGAAAACCGAGATCGATTCCACATCGACGGGCGCAGTAGCGGTGTCGGACCTGGACTAAGCGTCACAATGTTCACATTCCACAACACATTCGACAGCGTCAACTGCATCGAGTTCTCTGGCGACAACTCACTCGCGGCTGTCGGCACAGCAGAGTCATACATCCGAGTATGGTCGCTCGACAACCAGCCACTCACATCACCAACAGACCCAGCCGACTTCCAAGCTTCCTCTTCGCGCCGTCTCATCGGACACTCTGGCCCTGTCTATGCGCTATCTTTCGCCCCGTCAGTCGCCATCCCCCAACCACAGACCAATGGTCACACAAACGGCACATCTCCAAGTCAGGACTCAAGACCCCGCTACCTGCTTTCGTGCTCGGCTGACTCTACCATTCGCCTGTGGTCGCTCGACACTTGGACGAACGTTGTCGTCTACAAGTCGCACTCTTCTCCTGTCTGGGACGTGCGCTTTGGACCATTCGGCCACTACTTTGTGTCATGTTCTGCAGACCGTACTGCACGCCTCTGGAGTACGCCGCAGATCGCACCTCTGCGACTCTTTGTCGGCCACGATTCAGATGTTGAGGCTGTTGCCTGGCATCCCAACGGCGCATATGTTTTCACCGCTTCAGGTGGTGCGGATCGCACTGTCAGGATGTGGAACATCCAAACGGGAGCTGCAGCGCGTCTCTTTACTGGTCACATTGGAAACTGCACAGCTATCGCATGTTCCAAGAGTGGAAAGATGCTTGCTTCTGCGGATGATCGCGGCGAGATCTTGCTTTGGGACCTCGCCACTGGCCGCCTGACTAAGCGTATGCGCGGTCACGGTCGCGGAGGTATTTGGTCACTCGATTGGAGTGTCGAGTCTACTGTTCTTGTTTCGGCGGGAGCAGACGGCACTGTCAGAGTTTGGGATGTAGCACCGAACAAGGATGCCGGAGGCAAAGTCATCGGCGAAGGCGGCGCTGGGAACAAAGTCGACGGCTCGGGGGTTTCTGGCGGTGCGGGAGGCAACTCGAAGGGAAAGACAAAGAAGGACGTGGTCGTCAGTCCCGATCAAATCAGCGCGTTCCCGACGAAGAAAAGCCCAGTGTACAAGGTTGGCTTCACCAACATGAACCTCGTCGTCGCTGGCGGTGCATATCTGCCTTGAACAGTACGGTCTGGGAATTTGGTGGATAGCGTGGCGTTTTGGAATGGGAGACCGTGAATGGTCATGGATTGATTGGTTTAAGGATTGCGAGAGACATTCCTGCAGTCAGTAAAATGCAGAGCCAAGACTAGTCGCTCTGCAAGATACATAATTTGGTGTTTGTACAATCAACAGCTGGTGCTAATGGCTCAGTCCGTACACCCGAGCCTCCTTTCCTTCCATACTGTACAATGTCTTGCCGACTTGACAACGCCGTGCATGACAGTATGCCCTGGTGCGCTTACCAGCGCCACGTGCCCACTCTTGTTTCTCTGCGCAATGACATCCGTACGCATATGCGATAATTTTACATTCCACCATCTTGGGTATTCACATTTCACTTCTTGCCCTTGCCCTTCTTAGGCTTGGATTCGGTTGCGTTCGCCGCCTCAACCTTGGCCTCTCCCTCTTGCCCGAATCCAGAGATGAGGTCCATCAGACTGTCTCCTCCCTGCTCGGATGAAGGATTTGCCTCGCCCGCCTCAATCTAAAAGTCCATCAGTCAGCAAAACTCATTCCCCGACAATCAATCGCATCAGCGCATCAACCTACCTCCTCCGCAGTAGTAACAACCTCCGCATCCCAGCCCCTACCGAACCTCCCTCTGAATTTCTTCAACCTTCCTGCCTCGTCCTCCTCCACGTTCGCCAGCTTTTGACTGCTCGGATTCCACAGCGGGTTGTTCTTGGTGTCTTTGGTCGAGCGGTAGATCGGGGTCGGCGAGGTCGTGCGGTGCAGGTATGTGGAGCCGTCGGAAAGCGTGATCATTTGCGTGAAAGTGTAGGGCCGCTTGGGGCGGCGCAGCAGCGAGGCGTGGCGGATTTGCGTGGTGAGGCGGCAGGAGGGACAGCTCGTGGGTCGCAGGGGGGTGCTGAGGAGCGACATTGTGGGTTTGGGTGGCATTTTTGAAGGTGGGTTGTTGTGTTTGTATTTCAATGTCTGTAGGGGAGGGCTCGCGGTCGTCGATTGTTCTGCGGCCACATGCAGGCCAGCGCGGAGGTGAACTTGACGTTGCGGAGATGGACCAATCCCTCCGAGCTTGGCGATGGCTGCGATTAGATCAATACAACATCTAACTTAGCCTCTTGTCTGTCGCGTGAACCCTCGGCTAGGACTCGACGTCCCGACATTCCCTCACACGACGGTCGCTGGACCGCAATGAAATGCAGCGATCCGGTGCTGCTACGCGCCGCTTCTACGCCGCATTCTATCAATTGAACGTCCGGTCCGCCAACCCTACGAGACCATGTTTAGCCGGCGTCAGTCTGGCCGCCAGGCGCGCAAACAGCACTACGACGGGAGAAACAAGCAAGAAACCTGAAGCCATACGGCGTGGACACCAGGGACAACTGTACCCCCCAAAACGCTTTCTGGGATCGACAGAGCTGCTACGAGATGCACCCGTACAATCCACCGCCGAATGCCCTCTTGGAAGCCTGCAAACCTGGAGCCACGCGATTCGCGAAAGGTCTTCAAACAGCGTGACTGTGGAACTCTCAGTCCCAGGCTGGGTTTCGCGTACTCCAGAAGTGGCTCGGAACGCGAAGACCCACGAGGTGCAGCTCCACCTCCCGGACAACAAGAAGGGCAATAAAGACTTTGACATACAACCTGTTCTCCTCTCCGGCGATCCCGACGATGTGAAAGCCGTCTGGAAAGCTATACATGACTCTGGCTCGCGAGAAGCACCACGTCAGCCACGCTGGGCCGCCTCCGAACCAAACGAGCTCACAAATGAGATCCGTGATCCGAGACCTCCGCCGTGGCGGTACTTTCACAGGAGAACTCTAACAGGACAATTCGAGGCGGACTTCTGCATTCCCGAAACTGCATGGCGACCGCTTGCTGAGTGTGGCTGTGTTCAATGGCTTAAGCAGGAGTTCAATGTGCGAACAGAAGTCCTTGGTGCGTACGACAGCTGTACATATCTTCGCTTGAACGGCACACGGCTTAACGTCGTGAATGCCACGGGTGCCCTCCAGCAGGCCAACAAGTGGACGGATAGCCAGGCTGTAGGACGCTATAACTATATTCGTCATGCTGTGAATCAGGATCCTTTTTCCAGTTCCGCGCCATCAGAGAAGCAAGATTCCATAGAGGGCGGTTCAGGGTTACAAAGACACGAACATGCTGTCCGCGAAAACCGATCGCCAACCAAAATCCGCCTCAGGAGAATCTTCATACCGGAGTCTTTGCAGCGACATTTCGCATCTTCACAGACCAGTCCCTTGGCAGAGATACAACGAACCTCAGGTGTCAGAGCGCTTCGCTGTCGACCCATGGCTGGTTCGCAGCGGTATTTACAACTTCTTGGGACAGACGCTGCGGTTGAACGTGCGGAAAACATGCTTGAAGAACACTTGTGCAAAGATCAGACTGATGGCAGTGGGATGCCCCTTGGTATTGACCGACTCCGAATGCCCGAGAATGAGTTCCGACCAGCTGATGCAACGCACTTTGCGTGGATCAAGGTCCCCGACGAAACGATCGATATGAAAGCAATCATCCCTGATATCAAGAGGTCATTGCGGGCTTCCGATTGCGTGATCAAGCAGTTTCGCGCAGCTGGCAGAGCAGATTTTATGCTAAGGGGTACTGAGGAAGCCGTTAACTTCGGGATCAGTGGCTGTCAGGACAGTATGGACGTACACCGTGCGAGACAAGAGTTGCCTACTGCTAAGCTTGAGGTTCACAAGATGGGACTCATTCAGCATGTTTCGAAGGAGACTCCTTGGGAGGGCTCTACTTTGCCCAAGTTGGATGGGAAGGCTGCGCTTGCTGACCCGCTGTCGAACCACCCTTCCAGGAAAGTCAATCAGGAGGAGGAGATGGACATTTCCTCTCTGTTGGATGCATCCCAAGCGCATCCAGAACTCGTATCGAAGGATGTCAAACAAAAGGAGACGAGGGCTTCTTCGGCGTCGGCCGGCGGAGTGGGGTGGAGCCCAGAGCACGCCGCTGCGTCGACTGAGAACAACGTCGTAGCCGGCGATCAACACGCAAACCGGACCAATCAACGGCTCGGCGACGATTTGCGTTCCGCACTCCGGTATCTGACGCAACCAGTCGCACTAGTCGTCTCGAGAATGCCGGAGACGATATCAGACCGCGGCGTCACGGTTTCCTCTTTCTGCACAGTCACCCTCCAACCCGAGCCAATCGTATCCTTCAACCTGCGCGTGCCATCACGAACCTGGGATGCGATACACGCCTCGAGAAAAATGGAGATTTTTTTGCTCGCTGCTTCGCCAGAAGGCGCCGCTCTAGCACACACTTTCACCTTGCCATATGAGCAGCCGTACGAACCTTTCAAGAAAATACGGAAGATGGGCGCTAGTGTCCGTTTTCGACCCGATGACACCCGTATCAGTTGGCCCAATGCTGTGTATGCCAGTGTCAAGGCGGACCTGCTGCCGGACAAAGGCAACCGCGTTGGAGATCACGTGATTGTCATTGCGAGAGTGAGACGCGTCCGTCTTGAGGAGTCCTCGCCGCAGGCCAAAGCTGGTGCTCTGGCGTACGCCATGAGGGGCTACAGAAGTCTCGGTGATGAGCTCAAGCCGATGGAAACCGTGGCTGCAACATCCGAAAGTGGAGTAGTTGATGCGAAGCCAGCTGAGACGAACCCAGTCAAGAAGACCCCGGAATGGGAGTTGGGCAGGGCAGCAGCGCACGAGGTTGACCCACCCAACCCAGTCCAACCAGTCAAAACGAAATCGGAGAAGACGAAGTCAGTAAAGACAGAGTCGTCCGAGGAACAGCCGGCATCCGTAGCAGAAGAGAAAGAACCGGAGCTTTCGTCGGAGCAATCGCAAGAGCTGTGGGAAGAGTTCATGGGGGACTACATAGAAGATCTCGAGAATGGTGATACTATCCCTGCGGAAACGCAAGACTTGTCTGCACCAGCAGACTTAACATCAGGAAAAGAGGGGCACTCATCTAGCGATGCGAACGACATCGGAACTTCATCGCCAATCATGGATGAAGAGTCTCTTCAGCAAGAACTCGCGGAGACAGAGGCATCTTACGCCGCCAAAGGCCTACCCTCACAAACCGCGAAAGACAACCCAATGCTTGCAGAAGCATTGAAGGCGGCCGCTGGTGCTTATAATGAAAGTCCGGATGCTGCCACCAAGCCGACCGGATCGACTTCGCAGAGCCCAGGTTCTACCACCAACACTTCATCCAATGCAGTACTAAAAAAGACGCCAAACACACCCTCGCAAAATGTCACTCACCGTCCCTCGGGCGTTGACAGCAAAAAGAAGCCTTCCAATCGTACTTTCTCAACATGGACACGAAGCCAAACTCGAAGCTACTCCTCCACCTCCGACTCCAAAAAGATCCTCAAATCCACCGTCGAGGACTTCCTCTGCCAAGTCCCCACCAACAACCGACTCTACAACAACCTCATAGCAGCCCAGCGCGAAGCGGAGAAACTCGAAGCGCTGGTAGCAGACGGCAAGGTCCCCGCCGAAAAGATCGCTCAAGTGGAAGTCGAAGCCCAAGCCATCCGCCGCAGAGTCGCGCGCGAACTCGCTTGGCGTAACGCGCAGGACTTGCGCATACTGCTAGACCAGGGCCACGTCAGTCCGGAGCGGGCGCAGTGGCTGGAGACTAACCTCGAGCAAGGCCAGGCGATCCTGCTGAAAGAGGCGGAATTGTTGCGCGCGGAGCTTGAGGAGGGAAGGCTTGTCAAGGAGGAGTTTGAGGGGGGCAAGGCGGCGTTGATGCAGGATTACGAGGAGTTCGAGGGGTTGTTGAAGAGGTTGAGGGATTTTGTTGATGAGGATGATGTTAGTGCTGGAGAGGGAGCAGGAGAGCAAGAGTCTGCGGGCTCGGGTTCTGGTCGGCCCTGATGGAGAGACTGCTGCTGTTTCGAGTGGAATGAAGTGCAGTGTCTTGGAAAGGGAATATGAGCCCCGAGTTCTCTTCAGGCATTTCGCTGAGTGTACATTGAAATGTACATTGTAACAACACATGGCCCCCTGCGTCGGTTCCGGTTGCAAGTCTACAACTATAGTATACAAATTACGAGGAAAGGTCTCCTTCTGGAGTCGGTATTGCAGTCGACGAACTACGAAGTGCGGCCTAGGCTCTCGGAAGAATCGCAACGATAGCGGCATCGGTTAGTCAAATAAGCAGATGCTTAAGCCTCCGCTAGCGAGATTGTCCAAGCGAGCATGGTGAGCAGGGGTGTCTGTCGGGCCCGCATTTAGCGTTTTGCGATAGCGACGCAACAGTGTTCTCTTGCAGACCGCCATCCGGATGAAGCTGTCATTTCAACTTCCCTACATCATTGACATCAACTTTCTATTCGCAGGAAGCGTCTTCTCCCTCGCCGAGTCATGTACTCACGCAACTTCTTCCTGGGTCTGTTGTTAGGGGCATTGCCACTCTCGATCTCTGCTGGTTTACCGACAAACGACTGCACTGGAGTCAAAGGCATCAGCCCAAGATGTAACAGCAAAGAATCTGCGTACCATCGAGACGCTTTCTACGTGGGCGGCGGCTATGTTGATTCCGGCATACCCGGTCAGCAGATCTGGAGCGACCAACTCTACGTCGAGAAGCTGACACCCACCAGTAAAGTGAAGAAGCCATACCCAATGGTCTTCGTCTCGGCGGGTGTCAACACAGGCGCACAATGGCTGAACACACCCGACAACCGCAAGGGTTGGGCATCCTACTACCTCGATCAAGGGTACCAGGTGTACATTGTCGATATTCCCGCCAATGGTCGAAGCGGCCAGCAGCTGCTCTCCAAGTTTCCTCTACGCATCGGTTCCACAGATATTATCAACGAACAGGGCTTCACATCTCCCGAGAACTTCGACAACTACCCGCAGGCGGACCTCCACACCCAGTGGCCTGGCAATGGAACTCGTGGAGACCCCATCTTTGATGCCTTCACCGCCGCCAACGGTCCCATTTCCTCATCCAACGTGGCTGTAGAGAACACCATGCGCACGTCGGGCTGCCAGCTTCTCTCCATGATCGGCCAATCGTACACAATTTGCCACTCGGCCGGCTGCACCTACACGGCCATCTGGTCCGACGCATGCCCCGACTTGCTGCGCGCCAACATCAACATCGAGCCCGGCAACATCCCTTTCACCTCTCTGATCGGAAACTCCACCGTCTCCGGAGTCGGTCGCACCGCTTCGCGGCCTTGTGGCCTTACTTACACTCCGCTGCAATACGATCCTCCGGTGACCAACTGCTCGGCCATCACCACGGCTGAGGTCGGGCCTGACACGCTGGCTAAGCGCTCTTGCATCTTGCAGACTGGCACTATCCACAAACTCACCCAGCTCGGCAAGGTGCCGTATATCATGGTCACGGGCGAGGCAAGTCCGCATGCGACGTACGACCACTGCTTTGTCGAGTACTTCAAGCAGATGGGTGTTGTTAATTATCAGTGGATCAAGCTTGCTGATATCGGGATCGGAGGGAACGGGCATTTCTTGTTCTTGGAGGAGAACAATTTGGAGATTGCTAAGGCGATTGGTCGTGGGCTCAAGAAGTTGGATGGTGGGTTGGCTGCTCCTGGGCATCCTGCTTTGCCTGTTGCTGTGAAGTGAAGAGATGTAGTGTTTGATGCATATCTGGTAGTAGCGTTACTCAGATTGTCTGAACCTATAGCGAGAGTCTGTAAAAGTCGCTAGGTGATCTTGATTATAGGCTGATAGGTATAGTTATCAATCTGCACTGTCGACTTGAGAAAAGTATTTTCGAAAGATGAGGAGGAGTAACGAGGTGCAGATTGCTACCTATGAAATGATCAAAAACTTTGGGTTCGTGTTTTGTATGCTTTTGAGCATCAAAGCCAAGTCAGGAGATTCTGGGTTTGGTCTGGTGATCAACAGCCCCACTCTAACCAAGTCGCCGTTTGGTTTCAATTGCAGAAGCAGTCCAGTGAGGCAACTCACTACGCCCGTCCAGTCTTTTCGGGTATCCCACCCTGACTCATGTAAAGAACTCCAAAAGACAGGCAGGAAAAGCCCGGATAATATGCCCTCGAAGTGTTCAACAGGGTGATCGAGTCGTACTTTGAATGGCGAGACGATACGAAGCAGAGATGGGCACAATATATTGAATATTGCAATAATATTGATATTGACAATATATTGTACAACACAACAATATGGGGTCCGGCTGTACAACAACAGTAATGAACCAACCAATATATTGTAGGATTCAATAATATTGCAATATTTGTTGATACCCAGTCACGTGACCTCAGAATGCCAGATTGATTTTAGAAAGCTGAAGTGCTATATAGACCCGCCTCAGCCCTATCCTCCACGCGGCCCCGCTGCCGCGCCGATTGCCCTCGTGCGGTCCGCGGCTTCCCGTGTGTCTAGCCCAATTTGGACGCTCGCCGCACTTCTCTGGGGCCGACTTTCACTTCTCCGACTTTCCATCTTTTTCATGACATTTACCTCCCACGCCCCACCAACACAACCATGAGCTCCCAAATCTCAAGTTTCTTCTCAAGTGTACCATCCACCGCACGGCTTGAAGTCCCTAAAGAGTTACAGCGCGCACAAGACTTTGAAAGCACACGAAATGAAGCTATATTAGAAGAAGAAGAAACCACTGAACCTGGATTGGAGATAGACCGCCTCCTAGGATATGAGCTATCACGCGACCGAAAGAAGCTTCGTTCATTCATCTAGCAGTACGGCTGGCGTCTGTTGAATGCCGAAGGCCATGAGCATTAGATCTGCCGCAATTGTCATACTTCACCTCCAAAACCTAAGAAGCTAAAAGGACACCTTTTCAAGACCACGGCACAGACTTCTGGGCCTATCTACCACCTGCGTGATAGTCATAGGATTGTTGCGCCAGGAGCCACTCCGGTGAAGAGACCTCCTGCACCTTTAGTTAGTAGCCGGTAGGCTTCTATTACAGGCTTTACTTCGTCATCTAGAGTGCGCACTTCAGACGCGCCTTTCGATTATAACGTCTTCAAAGGTCTACTACTACAGTTGTTTACTACACGACCTGTTCCCCTAGCGCTTATTGAAGACGATGCTTTTAGATCACTTCTTATCTACTGCCAGCCAGCCCTACATGACTGTATTCCTTCGCGGCGGAGCCTACGGCGTTAAATCGAAGCGACCTATAACAGTAGTCTCGTAATCGTCGAAAGTCACCTGCAATCTGCTACTACTAAGATCAACCTATCCTTCGATCTATGGACATCCCTAGGTCGTCGCCTATCACTCCTTAGCGTTATAGCACATTATCTTGACTCTACTTTCACTCCACGTGCAGTCCTATTAGCTCTGCCGCGCATGGAAGGTGCTTATATAGCTGTCAATCTTTCTGATCAAATCGGCTCGATTTTGCGATACTTCAACCTTCAGGAGTCGTTTGGCAATGCCATTACAGATAATGCATCTGAGAACGCCGCCTATCTGGATCTGCTCGGCGCAGAGCTGTTCATTGATACTCGCAAGCGCCACGTGCGCTATATAGGCTATGTTATTAACCTTATAGCACAGCAGGTGCTATTCGGTAGTAACATGGAGTCCTTCGAAGAGTCGATAACTGACGTCACGGCCGTCGAAGCCGAGCTGCACGCGTGGCGGCAGAAGGGTCCTATTAGCCGACTGCATAACCTAATAAGGTATATCTATGCATCCGAGCAACGGAGGTCTCTATTCCTACAGGTTCAACGAGACCAGCTAGAGGCAATGCGAAGTGAGCGACTTCGCGGTCAAGATGCTTACGAGCTCAAGCATAACAATCTGACACGGTGGAACAGCTGGTACGACGTAGCCGAGCGTGCATTAGATCTTCGTTACGCAGTTGACGATACTGTTAATCGTGAGCTTGAGCCTTATTATCAGAAGCTCGCTCGGTTCAACATGCGCAACTCGCAGTCGGCCGTGCCGCCGAAGGAGCCGAGTTTGCTTCTCGATCGATTGAACAACGATGACTAGCAGGTCATTGCCAGCTACGTCAAGCTTCTCAAGCCGTTAAAGGATGCTATAATGAAGCTTCAGGGCAACGTTAATACCGGCTCGAAGCACGGTAGACCTATGAAGGGAGCAATCTGGCAGGTACTACCTATCTTCGAAGAGATGCTCGCTGCCTTCGAAGATACGCGCGAGCGTCATCAGTCAAGCTCTCAATATACCTCTCAACCTACACAGTCACAAGTAACACCAACCGAGCACCCCTAACGCCAAAGGAACACACGGAGAGGCAAGCCCTTAGCGCATTCAAGCGACTCTCAATCCACCGAGGGCGCCGCCGCAGGAGCTAATGAAGTTATAGCCCCTAAGCATGAGTATAATGATCAAGCTATTCACTTCAGCATAGCCATCAACGCCGGCTAGCAAAAGCTTGAGCAGTACTATAATAAGAGCGACGTCACGCCAATTCACAGGGCCGCAGTCCTACTACATCCGCGCATGAAGTGGCGCTGGTTTGAGAAGTACTAGGTATCTAAGCCGGAGTGGATTGCAGATGCACGTGCATCTATAGCCGAGCTCTGGAGTGGATATAAGAACAAGAAGGTGACTATCGCTACATCCACGGCTCTGCCGATGAAGCTACAGGATGAATAGTCATCGGTTAGCACAGACACCTTTAACCAACTGCAGCTGTATGAGAAGGAGCCCTACACAGAGGACTACTCAGCATTCGACTCACCTATCCCCTACTGGCTTAACAAACGTGCAATTTGGCCGCAGCTCGCACAGATGGCACTCGACGTCTATTCAACGCCAGCGATGAGTGACGAGCCGGAGCGCGTGTTCAGTATAGCCGGCAGTGTACTACAACCGAGCCGTCGACGCCTTACGAGTGCAGCAACGCAATGGTTGTTATGCTTACGAAGTTGGCAGAAGAGTGAGATTATTACACTCGATCAACGTCTCTTAAGAGCGGCAGTCCTCACAGTAGATAGCCTACCACCACCACCAGTACCACCACTAGTAGGAGTCAACGTAGATGACGAGGATGACGGGGACGTCATTACACCTGAGATTGTACAGCAGCTGCTTATAGATAATGACGAAGATCTGTATTCATGAAGATCTCAATCTATAAGAACAACTTCACTTACAAGATCTTGGCAATATATTGCAATATTATTGACAATATATTGCCAAGACCAATACAACTACAACAATACAGGAGCTCCTTCACAATACAACAATATTGGCTCAGATCTCACAATATTATTGTTGTGCCCATGCCTGATGCACGGGTTAATACGCTGGCTGTGCAGGTTTTAGATGGAGGCCAGCATAAGCATGCTATGTCGAGTGAGATCGGGAAAATTTGAAAAGTTGGGATGAAGATGCAGCAAGGTTTTACGGCGAGAGAAACCGAGTTGGACAGGTACTGAGGACACCTTGTGAACAGATCGCTCTGTACCACAGTGCGCGACTGAATTTGGCTTCCCGACGACGTGCGAAGAGGGCGCTCGTTTGACCGAGCCAGACGCCAGCGCCAACACCAAATCTACGTGATAATCGGAGGAGGACTCTAAGGAGGATTTCAAGCACAAAGGTACACTGCCGGCGAAGGACAACCGAGAAGGCGACACTAGGAAGTTAGTTCGCGTCTTGGAGGTCATCATCGTTTGCTCTGCCTTAAGACTCGAGTCGTACAGTATGGCGGAAAGATTCAAGCTTCAGTTCCACCAAGTCTCACATCGTCTCAAGTCTGGCCCACAACAGTATCCACGCGCTGATCCAAGCTTTGTTGCCCTTCAACTTTCCTATTGCTTGCCCTGTCCTTGTGCTCTCCTCCACTACGATCTGGATGTCGGAGTTCTTTCAAGTACCCATTCTACATGCGGCGCGTGCTACGCTTCCGTAAGGCTTGATATTGTGTACGGATATCATCTGCCCAGCTTTCACAGACCGCTGGAAGTGCGACTTCATCTCGAGTCTGTAGATACTCGCGCCACTTGGAAGTCGTCCTCTGCCATTTGCCCCTATACAATACGCCCGAGGAAGTCGTGAGGCTGACAATAACGTTATTTGTCGAGCATCGTATATCTTGCACGATACCTGCCGGTAGCCATCAATCAGGGAAGATCTGTGGTGGTTATATGTCTACGCCAGCATGACCCATCTCTATGCGAAAGATCTTGTACTGAAGGCTTGGAACAAGATTAAGGGGCGATGTCACGAATTGGGAAGGTTTAGGAAGGCTATGTACCGATTACGACGTTCGGCAAAGCAAGGTACGAGAGACTATCTTCTTGATTGAGAGAAATGGAGCTTGGCCGTTTCGCAGTCGCTTGAGGTGCGATTTACGATATGTCAGAGAGTGTTCATCACATTGAGACTCGGCTAGAGCAACTGCGCCTCCCACCGCGGGACTCTTGACTTCAAAGAACCTGTTTTCTCGCTTAATTTGAGCATTCCCATATGCAAAAGATAGCAAGCACGGGGATAAGGCGAGCATGGTTGTTGAAGAGATACTGTAGTCAATGGACGAGTTAAATTTGCTCGCCCATGAGCATCGCGAGTGTCGCTGGTCACGTGCGTAGGCTGCATGCGCCCAATAAGCGCCGCTAGCCATGCTTGAAGCTGGCGCTTCGCGGATCGTCACACGGACCATCAGTCCTGGACACATGATCCGTGCGTTCAGCGTTAAGCTGGGGCCTTCCTTCAGGTATAGGCGATCGCCGAAACATTGCCCTATAAAGGGACAGACTTCGTCGCGACTCATGTTACTTTTACTAGACTCTCCAAACATGACTTCGGAGGGGTCGTTGTCGATCTCTCTCGCGTTGTCATCATTGAGTCAAAGAAGCACTACTGCATTCACCTTTGCTGAAGCTTTCCACCTTGACTTCCTGCGCTGCACAGACGAAGCGCAGAGGCGCAGACTGTGTTGTGACTATCGCGATAAGATACTGGACATCTCCAAATTCACAGACATTCTTGCCGCCGCTTTCAATGACGCTTTTCCCCAATCGTTGCGGGACTCTACAACAGAGAAACACAAAAAGGCGTGGACTGAGTTTACCGGCCTCGTGCAGCGGCAAAAGAAGTCGCAAAGCCGTGAAGCGCAACGACTCCAACACCAGACATGTGTTGTTACAATCTGGGGCAAAGCCGTATTCGAACACTATGGCTGGCACAGACTGCCACTAGATTCCATCAAACTGCTCCATAGCGTGGCATGCACATTACGACAGTGGAGCTCTGCGGTCGAGTTGATGAATGAAGCCCTGCTGCAACGCCACGAACGTCGAGTGGCTCAGAAACAGAACAGATCAAATCTGATCGGTGAATACCCTCCTAGCTCCAAGATCCAGGACTGCCGATCGCCTATGGAACGGCAAGATATTCAGGCTGTCCTCACACGGCTGAAGAGCAGTACCCTCCCAGAACACCCTCGTGCAAACCAGGGTGAGGATAGAGTGTATACCATCGGCGGAACACCGATCCGGAACTATGGCCTCGAGCGGGACGACTTTGGTATGATCGTACCTCACGGCGCCCCAGGCGTCGTATTGGAGTCACCAAGCCCGACTATCCAAGCCAGCAAGCGCCGTAAAGTAACGAAGGATCCCCGCGGCAGCCCAGGCGAGTCAGAGGATCTACCGGTAGCTCTTCCATCGCAGCAATGCAGTTCCACACCAGCATATACGACGGATTCAGAGATGACAGACTTCGAAGAAGACAGCAGTTGTGGTTTGACTATTGTGGAATTCGACCGTGATGTAGCAAACTTCCCGAGCAACGATCTTCTGCAGGATGACGGAAAAAACATCGAGATCCTGACTTCGGACATGTCGTCTGAGGTGAGTGTATCTGCTTTCCAGCGGGTGAAAAGGCCGTACGTCAATCATAGTATACGAGGAGATACCCCGTAAGGCTCACGTGCGGGATCTCTCGAGTGGAACTACCACATGACTGAGGACCCGAATGGAGACATGAATCTCGATCCTTCCTCGGAGATCGACATGTCGGCAGAAATACGGAAAGGCGACTCTGAAAGAGACGATGAGACCTCGACATCGGACCCTTGGCTAACGCGCCACGAAGGATCCCCTCGATCGTCACGTCGAGATAGCAGCCCCGGAAGTCCGGACTCAATGTTCGACTCTGGCCACCAAAGATCGTCTAGCGAAATTCAAAGGTCGCCAAAGCGCTTCCCCCTCTCGCAAAACGTTGAAGATTTTTCTCGTTCAGCGTCTCCTGAGAGCTCACTAGTCGTGATCGCTGCAATCCAAGATTCTCATTTCAGTATCGTGGGCGGATCAGGGCCTCTGGTTCTCCAACCGTCTGACTTGAATATCGACATCCAAATTCTGCGAGATGAAGTTGTAGAAGACGAAACGCGAACAGAGGTTGAGGCTGGGAATGAAACTCATCGACCCAGCAACGTCACAGCCTCGAGTCCGGTAACACAAACCTACCACCAAGAAGAGTCTGACCACGATCGAGTTGTGGAGGGCACTGACCCTGACCAAGCAATCACTGGAAATACACTGCCAGATTCCGAAACCTGTTCGCTGCCGACCCCAATTGGTCGATTTATTCCCGGTTCTGCGTATCAACCACTGAACCGACACTGTACAGATACAACCGTGGAGAACGATGGCACGGTCATAGGTCGCATGGCCTCTTCCTACGCCGGTCAACTTCGAGACGAGCTTGATGCCGCTCGAGAGCACTGCAAACATCGCAGCATACGAACGCATAACGAAATCAAAGTGAAATGGCTGGAAAACACGCGATGGGCGAACGTTTGTGATGTTCACATCGACGCCAGTCCTGCGCTTGGACTTCCACTCGGTGCTGATGTCTGGTACATGCAATGGAACACCTTCCGCGAACGCGCCGATGCTGGTGAGATATTCTCTAAGCCAATAGTCATCAAGCAAAAGTTCCAAGACAGCGGCATGTATGAGTTGCAAGACTATCTGGCGCTGCTGAAAGAGAGATATCCGCATCAAGCTCTCGATGTGCAAGACAGTGGCACCGGTAGATGTCTGAACATGAAGATTCAAGACTTTTGGGCGGCGACATCTGGAAACGAAAGTAGCCTTAGAAAGCTAGAGGGAATGTCCAACGCCATCAACCTGCGAAAGATTGCGAACGCTGACGCGCCACTGCTGACTCGGTTGAAGCGGTTTCGTCTTCTAGAAACTCTCCTCGATCGAGCGTCAGATCTCACTCCTGGAAAACGCTCTCACCGTGACGCGGACGACATCTCCGATTGCCTCGGCTTCGATCTCCTTGGCTTCAAAGGGGCATTCACTCGCCCTCACGTAGACGCACTTACGGGCACTTGGATACGATGTCTCTTTGGAACAAAGGCTTGGATATTTGTACCAAACATGAGTGAAGGAGATTGGCATGACTTTACTCAAGAGGGTCCGAGCTGGTCACCCGCTGAGAAAGGACGAGTTGTTGTCTTGGAAAGAGACGATGTCTTGCTCATGCCGCCTGGTACGCGCATGCTCCACACTGTTTTCACTCTCGAACCAAGCTTAATGGAAGGGGGCATGCTGTGGGATGAATGCAATATCTCGTCTCTACTCGATGAGCTGCTGTGGATAGCGCAAAACCAGATCTGCACAAACAAGGCGATCGCCTATCAGCTCCCGAGCATCGTGGACGCCTTGGAAGCGTGGCTACAAGAGAATTTATCCCAGTCACCTGCTGTTGAGAGCATTCCAGATTATGTAGCTTGTGTGCAACGTGGGATAAGAAACTTGCGGGACCTTGGCTGCAAGTGTGCATATGGGTGCGTTAGCAGTCGTTGTCAGTGCATAGTACAGAGTCGTCGGTGCACAGCTTGGTGTCTTCAACACCCCGCCTTGCCTGGCGGCGTGTACGGCCGAGATCATGACTGCATGACAGAGTGAAAGATGGGAGTAACGCAACTTATTGTCTTGTTAGACGAAGCGCGAGGTTCCTCTGCCGAATTACTTTCTTAACATTTATAACACTAGCCCTAGCCTCGATCTTGTCAGGGTGTTGATGGCATAGTAGCTGTTCCTTCGCTTCCAATACCACAGCATCAGCCCCTCTGCCTCACTCAACCTTCCTTCCGCCTACGAGATATTGCTTACCCTCGTCCACAACCACTGTGAACTCTCAACCCCTAAGCGTATTTCTTTGTCAAGTAGTCACTAAATTGGTGAAACATGTGCGATACCATGTCGCCGGGGGTGTACTACCTCCCTTGGCCATCAGCACACACGCCAACCACATCAAGCCGCACTTTATGAGGGTTGCGGAGATGGGCAACTTGAAAGCGAGACAACGAGGATATAATAGCACACCCTCATACTATACTTGTAGTTAGCTCACAAATTTCTTGTCGAAAGCGCCATTCATACTATTGCCCCAATTCTTTGCGGACACGGTTAGATGGTTCAAGGCTATTAAAAAACACCTTCGGAAGTGCCTTCGGTGGCTGATCTCACCAACCAAGGTATCTGACTTTGACCCGATGGCACCATTAGGACTTCCTGAATTGCTTCCGCGACCGCTTTGCTGATATGTGTTCCGGGCTGAGCCAGCCACTCTGTAAAAAAGTCGGCTTCGTATATCCGCGTTATCTCGTTGACGAAGTAACGGCAGCAACCACTAACGGGGGAAATGCCGATATCTAGTCGGACGCCAATCTCCAGGGATTCATAGTTGCTTGGCCAGTCGGGTCTGTTTCTCAGAGCATCGAATATGTACAAAGCAAAATCTTCGAGCTCCTTGGGATCGATGCCGTTGTGTTCCTGGGTTTTCTCGAACCAAGCGATACTGGGATGTAGTACGGTCACCACTAGTTCTTTGTTAGGGAGTTCGAGCATGTGGATAATATCCATGACTACCCCTCTCCGTTTGCGTAATGTAGAGAGATCTTCCCTCGTTATCACAAAGACTCGAAATTCCCCTCGTGATACTAAGTCTTCTACAAATTCCTGATGAAACTATCGTCTGATGCTCTGACATGTTCGTGGTTCAATTATCCTGCGCTGCCTAGAAAGACACTGTAGGTGCCTCGAGACATCAGAAGCCGTTAGATGTAGTATGACGTGGTCACTACTATAACTATATATTCGCTTTAGCACGCAACTAATACCAAGCCGGTATTTGGACATACTATCGCAAGGAACAACCATCCATCAGGGGCTCAGTTAGCGATCTGGTCTAATGCTCAGATATCGCCAAGTTTTTCTTATGTATGATCCACTTCGTGTATGGAAGGGAAAATACGCACGTCTTATGACTTCAAGCCTCCGAAGCGTTTGAATATGTCCTGCATAGTGCAATCTTCTAGGTCATGTCGACATCATGCTAACAAAAGAAGGGTTCCTGGCTTTAGTCGCGACTGATCGCCTTGGATCTGCCGATATAACCATTTGCTAGTTTGGAAAGCAACATCGCCTTTTATACTGTCGGCTCGAAACGAGGCTGTGACAATAGACTGATAAGTAGTGACAGGCTCACGATTTGAGCTTAAAAAAGTTAGTCCCACGATAGACTGTATCTACATCGCTTTCTCAGGCAGGAAACGGCTCGGGATAAAAGTACTATCAGCTGGTGATGTGAGTCTGTGCTGAAGCATCTACGTTAGTATTGGCCTCGCTGAATCTTTTCTATTGCCGATCTAGAAGACAGAGCTACAATGGAACCCTAGACTAGATAGGATCGCGTTGACATCGGGATCGGTCGATTCGCTACGGCTCTTACTGTTTAGTATGGTAGTGGACTTAATAGAGGAGTGAGAGCCTAGCTTAAGCGCACGAGACGCGATTAGAAGCCTTTGAATGATTAGCGAATCTTCCACGTAGATCGAAGTACTAACGTGTGTTCCAGAGTTGCAGTGACCATATCGTCCCCTAACGAATCTCAGATAGTCCCTGTCGATTCCTGCGTATCTCGAAGCAATCTTCCAATCGGTATCGTCGGGTTTATGACGACCGGTGCACATTATGTGTGATAGAAAGTGTTCTAGAACCTCTAGTCTTAGTTAGTCGCCTAGGATGTTGTAAATAGAGTAGTATACCGAAACCATATCAGTTATGATAACTTACTATGATAGCAAATGTAAGCTTATAAGGTACGCAGACTATCGTGCGACTATTGGGATATAGTTGACTTATAGGCGATTTTCGAGAGACAATTTTTGTCGTCTCGTCCTGCTCGAACTACGGGTTGTTCAAACGCTTCCACCTACTATCCCCACATAGTAGATCCAGCACTTCTCGCTCTTTATGCTCTCTATAAGATTCTCTCGTATCACAAGGGCAGCTAAAGAAAGCTGACGACAGGCAAGGATCGAGAGACTGGAGGTATGGAGGCGCGCGCAACTCTGTAGCTGTTTCTGTCATAAGTTGGGCTGCTCGAATCGTTACAAGGACGGAGTAAATCGCTTAGTGATCTTTGCTATTCGATACGGCTGATCTATTTGAGTGCTTGAGGGAAGAAGATAGACATAGTGAGTGATTTTAGTGTGATGTACTATGCACATGTTAGCAAGACGAGAAGTTTGTGTCGTTCCAGTATGCACGGTACAGCCAGTCTGCAAATTACGCACGATTTGCACTAAACGCTCCATTCTCTCAGTCTCTCCGCATGTTGCTTTGTCCATGTGTTCATACAGCCTAGAAGCGAGGCGCCGAGACATCGAACATTACACCACACTCGCCTATTCAGTGCTCGCCTCAGACACAACCTAATGGCGAGCACGAAATGGATTCCAAAGCTAAGGCCCCCGCAATCCGCGACACGCGACGCGACGCGAGAGACGGACAAACGCGCAGCATGGACTGCAGCAATCGAACTCGGCGCATCCAACGGTCAAGCGATGGTGAAAAAGCCGGGTGGTCAATGGGAGCTTGTTAGGTAGGCGTAAGGCGTTAGCGCAAGTAGCGTAGGAGCGGCTGAGGCTATAACTGCTTTGATAGCGACACGTAAACAGGGACAACCCCGTGAAGTACTCCACGGCCATATAGCGGTGCGCGCCAGGAAGCGAAACCCTGGCGACTGGGAGATGTTTGCTTATCCAAAGTTGGTCCTTATAGAGGAGGAGACTATACCCGAAACCTAGCGAACATTAGAGCTGCAGAAGGAGAAGGCAAAGGCTTTCGGAATGACATCGAAAGAGGTAGCCGTCGCATTCTTCAGGCATATGATAAGCGAAGTCATCGGACAAAGAAACAAAACGCTCAAGATATACATGAACATCAGCCATCGCTGCCCCAATAGCAATGTACAGGAGCTGATGCTCAGTCTCTAAGGCCTAGGGGTAGAAGCTTAATTCGAACCTGTGGACTAGTGTTTGAGCAGCGTGATCGGCCGCATTTCCAGCAGTGCTAGCAGTGTGTCTGCTGGTAGAGTGTACGTTGTATTGGATTGTGACCATTCCGGAATGGTACGTTCGCAAGGCTGAGAGCACTCTTTTGCCAAGCTAATTCGTCAACAAAATGTGGGCCTTGCCGAAGTCGCAGATGGACCCATATATAAGGTCCACCGATACAAAGAGTATCCCACTAGCGCAGGGGAAATCAGCATAGCCGTAGAAGATATGGTCCGCTCCATCAACAGGGCTAATAGTGTCAAATCCACCGACATGAACGTTTAGGAAGTGTCCGAGCGCATCGTTGAGTACTCCAAACCAGAGCCACAAGCCAAGATCTCCCCACGATGTGGAACTTCAGATGATGAATGGGACATGGTCATAGGACATGGTCATGGGACTTGCGAATCTGGCAAACCGCAGCCTAGATCGGCGCCGCCCCGATTTTGCGCGGCCAACACTTATGGAAGGCCTCGATTTGGCCAATCATTTGGCAAACGACGTTGGGCTTCATGTGTTGTTGACTGGTCGTGGGGCGCAGAGCCCTACATCGCAAGAAGCGTTCCAAAACCTCGCCAGTCAAGACTTTCCGACGGCAACGTTGCACGACGGCGAGGAAAACCACATGTCTGTGTCGTTCAAAATGGGTCGGAAGCAAATGCAAACATTGATCCGCTGACAAGGTATACAGCACTGCTGTCCTCGCATCGCAGGCCTGATGCGCATCGCAGATGACCCTGGCATCCTCTCAGTCAAAGAGGCGCCAGTGTCGCTCTGGTTGAGGAGCGATCCAGATGAAACGACGGGTGAGGACGATAGCAACACCGTTGTCCGGATATGTACGCAAGGGTAAGATAAGAAAGACACGGTGAGTGTACGGGATACGGTTTCAGCGTCATATCCGTTCATTAAGAGCTCTGTGCTGCTGATGACAGGCATCCCTCGCTTGATCTGTCAGCCTTCGGGACGCCGACTGGGGTCTCTGACGAAGATATCATCGAAAGATTTGAAATATTCCCTGCTCGATCCCGGTCATCGTCGTGGATAGTGTAGAGAGGATTGATCCAGAGATACTTTACTCCTATACGTCTACCTACGGCGACAGCGTCCTGAAAAGTCCGTGATGAGGCAACAGTCTCGATCCCGATCTTAGGTTTCTTAACGCTGTTTCTGACAGTTTTAAGAGATTTGCGTTCTCTAGGGCCCTAGATAAGACTGAGCGTGATAAACTCTGGTAGTAGGGCAACATCACATTCCATAAGTCGGATAGTATCGGAGGAGTCCATCGATTTTTGAACGACATGTAGCAGTCTTCTCTAGCTCTCGGTATATTTGCGCGCGTTATAAACGTTACGCTCTAGTTGATATATAGTATATCAGGTTGCAATGAAATCATATGCTTTCTCACTTTCTGGCTTTATACTACGATATGTAGGAACCTCTATTTCATCCTAAATAAAGGACTAGAGTACTAATTCGCCTAGTACGTAGCCGTTAGAAGATTAAATAAATTCTAAGATTGATTTGTAATGTCACTTACCATTAGTCTTACATAGTTCGAATTCGCTAATCTATATTAATTACCGGTTTCCATTTCTAAGAGTAATAAGTGATTCTATAATAAGGTGATAATCAACATAATGTGTAAAGAGTCTAGAAGAACTATACGGCCCGATATAATAGTTTTTCAGTAGCAGAAGGACCTCGTAGATAAGCCGACAGCTAGTATAGCCCTAGTCTTTTCCGCTAACGTGAATGACGGGGAAGCGGATTAGATAGGGAAGCGGATCAAAAATTCGACCCCTCTACGTTCAATTCGACCTCCTACTAACTATAACAATATAATCACTATCACTCTCGGATATATCTTCGTCTATACTCTCGTCTTCCTCTTCCTCGATTTCGGGAGTTATAGCTTTCGTCGTTCGCCTCTTTTTCGCCTTTCTCTTCGACGCCTCTACTTCCGCTTTTTCGACTACTTCGAGGATTTCCTTCGTATTAAAGACAAATTTCCCTTTAATAGCTACGCGCTTTCTATTCCTACGCTCTTTACGTACTCGTGATAGCTCTCTATACTCGGCGATCTCCTTCCGTAAAAGGGCGTTCTAAGATATTATCCTTTCGAAAGCTACTCCCGATCGCTCGATATACCGCTTTACGGGAGTTTCGAGAGTAGAAGAACGAACGATCGTATTAACTAGCGACGTCGCCTCCCGTAACTCCGTACCCTCCGGCGGCGAACTGTCTAGTAGGGAGCGGTCTAAATCTTTCGGAGTCGTAATCGGCGGCGGAGTTACCCGGAGGGTAGGAGTAAGCATTCGGAGGGTCGAGAGGATAGTAATCGGGCTAAGAGGGTAGAGACCGGACGCCCGAAGCGATAATTCGATATTTCGAGTCGTAAAGGCTTTAGCCCGAGTCGTAATATAGGCCTCTATCCACTCTATTCGCGGTACTCGGCGGGTATCTAAGCGGAAGAGTTTCTCGATCTCGCTTAATAAAGCCCGTTTTAGAAAGCTAAATACGCCGACGTCGAGAGGTTATAATAGATACGAAGTATGCGGCGGTAGGCAGACGAGATCGATATTCTTATCGAGGCATAAAGCGATAAACCTCGCTATAAGGTAAGATCCGTATCCGTCGAGGAGTAATAGCCTGCGTTTCCCGTCGTTTCGGCGTGTTTCGGGCTCGAATAAGGTAGTTAATCACTCGTAACCGTGATTATCAGACGTCTACCCGCTATTCGAGGTCGAGAACTTCTAGTTTTCGGGCGTAGAGGGCGGTACTCACGCGGTGTTCGTATACTTCGCCTTAAAGATAAGAAGCGGAGGTAAAGCGACTCCCGAGGCTCCGATATACTCGATAGCTATTATCCACTCTTATCTTCCGCTTATCTTCTTAAATGCCGTAGTATCCCCTCTCTTTATAAGTACTTTCTAGGGTAGGGTAGTACCGAGGGCGAAGCCGGTCTCGTCGACGTTAAAAATCGCGTCGGAAGGGTAGGAGTTCTCGAGGAAAAGATCGGTAAGGGCGTCGAAGTAGGCGTTTACGACCGGATAGTTTACTCCTTCGAA
>Ga0265797_10000280_pt1 | contig 95814 bp, 69 predicted proteins | sample P2T30metagenome_FD_192433 | JGI IMG/M metagenome (GOLD analysis project Ga0265797, IMG submission 192433) | Plant litter microbial communities from East Loma Ridge, Irvine, California - P2 T30 | ecosystem: Environmental > Terrestrial > Plant litter > Unclassified | place: USA: California... | reverse complement strand
CGATCGAATCGGTCGGCTCGCATCTCTTGGCCAGCATGGAGTATGTAGCGACATGCAAGCAACAGGCACAGTATTCTCCCTTGGCGATCGCGACACGCTTTTCCAACAAGGGGTTAGCAATCGTAGGGTCTTTCGGAGAGAGGCCCCCCCCCCACTTTCCCTTTCCTCTTTCTGGTGCTTGGAGCCGTCAGCTGCCTTCTTCCCACCTCCGACTGCCGCCGGCGAGATCGCGCCTGGAGCGGGTATCTCGGGGGGAAGAGTGGATGGGCCGATTTACCTCGCGCCTTGATCTTGTTTTCTTTTACTCTCGGGTCGAGGTGGGCAAGCGCCCGAGGGCGTGGGCGTGGGATTTTTGGGGGCTTGGTTGTTTTGGGGATTGGATTTTGAGTTTTCGTGTCATGGATTGGGGGGTTGGTTGGTTGATTGATTATTTGGTACCTCGGGTTTTCCGTTGAGCACAAGTCTTGTTACCTGCATGGCCGTTGTGTGGTTGGTCGAAATCGTTTGGACGGACGGGCTGCGGTTTGCATGATGGACACCGCCATTTTGACGTGCTTAGACGTGCATGCATGCATTTTGCTGTGCATAATCATCAGTTGATGATGATGCTGTTGCCACGCACGGCAACAGCTTCAAGCATGCAGGGCGCTGTTTCAGATATGCTGTCAGACCGTTTGATTCCATGTTTGTCCTCGGAGACCCGTTGGCGACCGCTTTTCCTATCTGTCTGTCTCTATCTGTTTCCCTGTTCCCATGCTTGCCACGTCTTGCCATGTCTTGCAGCCTGCCGTATGGTTCGCGCGGAGATGTCAAGTCTGATGATTCACACCCTGCATTCATCCCTGCGCCTTGTTTAGTACGTACCTTTCGATCACGGATGTTAGTATGTTTACCCTACGCCATCATGCCATGTCATGCCATGCCATGCCCTACACCGATTCTTTGTCATTGTTGATGTTGTCGTCACTGCAGCGCGATAGAGTTGGAGCGATGTGGAATCCATCCTATATTACCCTACTCTATAGATCCCTTGGCTCCGCTGTCATTCGATGTCGGTTGTCGACGGCATCGTCATATTGGTTGATTCTCGTCTACGGAGGCCGCCGAAGGTGTCTAGACTCCAGTCTTTCGGCGACCCAGCAGGAAGGAGAGCGGTACCCGAATCGAGCTGTCGCCGGCGTGGGATATAGGAGGCTTGCCTGTTTGTGTGGTAGCTGGGTTCGGTTGCCCTTAGTTCAGATCTATCATCTAAGTAGCATCTCGGTATGTAAATTACAGTACATCGCTTGCGCTGTCAAGGCTTGCTGACCGGCCCTGTGTCTACAGTACAATCTCGCAAGTCACGCCTTATCTCGTCAAGGCCCATGTGGTCACGGCAATTGCAATTGCAGTCCTCACGTCGATCTTGCCCACAGCTCATCCCAGCAAGCATGGCATGATCGCTGTCAGTCCTTCTCTGCAAAGGCAGGATTAGACGAAGCTTTGGTTTTCCACCGGCACCAAACCGCTCACAGCAATTGCACTCTCAAAGACGGAACATCGATATTGGTATGCCGCAGTAGCATTGCTACTACTGCTTGTTTGGAAGGGCTCCTGTATCCACACGCGACCCAGCATACATAATACCACAAAGCTAAAAGGGACCGGCGCGCACCGCGAGAGTGTAGCTCCACCTGTCAACACAGGCGATCTCTCCATCTTATGGATACCCCGCGGCTTAAGCTGTGAAGTGGCTGATTGAACTCGGCCGGCGTGCTGGGCCGGGCGCCGACAGAAAGCCAAAACAGCGAGGCTCCATCGGCCCGGGCTGGCACTTGAAATGCCCTCGAACTCTGGTGTGCGTGCCGCTTCGTCTGGCGTTGTCCTGTCCAGCCTGTCGGGCTCATCGCATATTGGTACAGTGGCATGCTAACCAGGCGCCTGGGCGAGAACTCTCCCGATCCCAATCGCTGCGCCCAGAGATCGCTTGTGACTTGCATGAAGTTGAACTTAGCCAGGCACTTTGGTACCATGCCCTTATTTGTATTCAACCAGCTCGGCGTGATTGTCGCTCCGCCGCAATCTCAGTAGAGTGCATAGCAGTGGTCCGTCGATGCAACGCTGTTGCAAGCGCCTTAGAAAACTCCACCTTGGCGTGGTTGTTCGCCCACTCGCCTGCAACCTTTCTGGTCTTCTTTCCCGTTGTTTCTGCTCAAGCATGTTGCATCGGAGCGGAGTCCGTACGACTAACACTTTCCGTTGCGGGTACATGCTGCATAAGATCTCAGCGGCGATGCTCGGGCCTTGTCTCTGCAATCTGTGGCGCTTTTGTTTGAGATTCCGAGCAGACCACCTGCTTTTGCCGGGCGTGCAGGGTCGCCTTGTCGGCTTCCGCTGGCTCGGAGTTATCGAGTGCGTGATGCGGTGCGGCACCGTTAGATCGAAGCGTCATTCGGTGATGTAGGTACCGTTTTTTGAGTTCTGAACGAGATCCCGAACCGAACAGTCGGCATACCGAGGCGGACAGCGGTAGTCAAGCAGGAAGAGCCAACCCAGGATTCGACGTCCGAGATCTTATAGTCGAAGATCGCAGCGCGTTGCAAAGAGGATGGTCGCATGCTACGCGACACGAACGACGGGCCTGATGCGGCCATTGAAAAATCCAAGAAAGATCATATTACTAGAAAGCAAGAAAACAAGAAAACAACCTCATTCAGTCAATTATGCCTATGCATCCACTGCCCCTTGGCGGCATCGAAGAACAAACTCTTGACTCTCGTTTCCCTATCATCTGTCACCCTCGTTCGCTCACTACTAACATCTGTTCCAGGCGCTTCCCAGACTTCGCTGTGCATGAGTTCGACAGGAGTGCGCGGCGCCGGGGACCGATTTTCGGGCTCGGTGGTAGAGTAGCCGCTGTACTGGTGTGATGAATATGAGTCGTCGGCTTCTTTGCGCATCATCGGAATGCGTTGGTGGTACTGCGGACTCCGGCCACGGCTTCGAGCCTCCTTGTCCTTCTGATGGCGAGTCCATGTGCGGTAGCCCAGGGCTGAGATTCCGATGACTGAGATGCCCGTGATGGCGACACAGAGCGTGAGCACGATTATCAGTGTCGTGCGAGAGAACACTATCTCGTGGACGGAGAGTTCGATGCAGTGGGATTGGTCGTCCTCGCTCTGTCCGGAAAACGATTCTGATGACGTGTTCATCGCTGTCGCTGTCGCTTGTCGATATTGGGGAGGCTGCGACTTTCTTTGTGGAGGAGACGGGATCTTGAGTGCTCGAGTATCAAGTCGGCAATGTGTAGTGGAAGCGAGTGTTGCGCAAAGAAAATAATCCGACCTACAGAGTGGCAAGCGACCTTACATCAAGTACCATCTTGCTGTGCCGCATTAGGCGCAGGCTTCGTGAAACCGTAGCGTAAGTATTTAAATATGCATGGCATGTTATTGATAGTGTTGCGGAGTCGTGGAAAACACGTAGCGACAAATGCAAGTATGTGAGTGGGTGACACGGCGTCGGTATCGTTTCAACAGCTTGTCGAAGCCTCTTGGCGGGCGCTTACAGCAGATTGCACTTGGAATGTCTTGACAGATGTTTCCTGCAAAACCGTCCATGGAGAAATTGAAATCAACGTGGCCGTAAGGATTATCGTGCTGTGTTCTAGGAATTTGATTGACCATGCGACCCGCGTGCGACTTACGCATCAATCAGTCTCACTTCTTCTGATCGCCTTTGCGTCCTTCGATGACTCTCATGATGTCGCCCATGTTGCTGGCGTCGCCCTTTCTCTTCTTCGGCTTGCGCTTTTTCTTCTCGCCTCCTTTGCCGCCTCCTTTGCCATCCTCCTCCCAGCCATCCTCACCGGCACGCCCGCCCTTCCACTCTGCGAGCTTCACTTTCACGCCGTCCTCGTCATCTCCTTCGTCGTCGTTACGACTGCCACCAAAGCCCATGTCCATGTCGTCAAGATCGCGGTCTTGGTTCGCAAGCATCTGTGCGTGCCTCTTTCGCTGTGCTTCTCGGGCTTCTCGCGATTCGCGATCCTCCCCTTCGTCATCATTGGCAAGAGGATCCATTTTGGCAGCCTTTTTGAGGACTTCTTGAATGCCTGCCAAGTGATCATGTGTCGCGTCGTCAGCTGTCGACATCGTGTCCTTGAAGTAGTTCCGACGTGCTGGAGGCGGTTGGATCGGTTGATTGGAAGATTTCGTGTCCTTTTCAGACACTTCGCCCTCCGAGCTCTCTACAGACTCTTGTCTTACTGCTTCGGGTATCTCGTCGACCGAAGGCTTCTTCCTGGGCGGTCCTGCGTCAGAGTCATCACTATCGTCTTCACTATCCTCGTCTGGAAGATTTCCAAGAGGGTTGTAGTCTGTTCCAGCGCCTTCAAAGATATCGTCATCATCATCCTCGTCATCCGCGGGACCTGATATAGCATCTTCGGGTTTTGCAGGCTCCGGAATCGATACATCGGCTCCAAGCACGGTCTTACTCGCGTCTGGAGCGCCCATCGCGGCGGACGCCTCGTCTGTTTGCGCAATTTGTAGCTTGCGCACGCGCTTCTTGACCACACCATTCTCATCCACTGTGGTGATGACTTCTCGGCCCTTTGCATCGATTTCAATTTTCGGCTTCTTTTTATCGGTGACCTTCTGCCAACGGTCGCCCAACTGTGGTTCCGCAGCAGTCCTGGCCGCGGCCGCTGCCTGTCTTTGTGCTTTGAGTTCCGCCATGATCTCGTCTCGTGAACGTTTCTTGCCGGCCACAGGTGGTGGAGGCGCCATGTTGCCCTTCTTTGCAACCTTATCCTTCTTAACAGCCTCCACTTCCACCTCGCCCAGCTTCTCCAGCTCATCATCAACATCCGCTGCTTCTACCAAGTCCGGCTCCTCTTCTTCGACAGTGCCCTCGCCAGTACCCATGACATCCTCTCCTCTGCGTACGCGCTCCAGCAATTGTCTGTCCAAGCCTTTTACCAGGTGTGAACTTGCCGCATCGCCTCCAGTAATCTTGTCTCTCAAAGCTTCGAACACCTCCCTTGAGATCTGCCCCAGCTTCATCTGTTCCTCCAGCGCTTTCACCCTCTCCGCCTTATCCTCCACATCTCCGTTAGAGTCCCCGTCGGCTCTGGCCTTTGCGCGGTCCGTGTAGCCAGCTCCCAACTTGACACCCTTGGGCGCATAAGATTTGAACTTCTTCGTTTTCGTCGGATTGAGCCCAGCGTTCCGCTCGCGCATTTGTCGTGCGAAGTCAACATCCGAGCCACCTCGCACCGTTCGTGGAGTCATGGGCACGAAGCTGGACTTCTTCGTTCCGAGAGCACCTGTGGATGCGCTTTGTCGCGGCGTGGAGCCTGCATTTTGGTCCTTTGAGTTCCCGGACACGAGCTGTCGAAACTGTGAGTTGTTCATCGTTGGCGTGGTGACGCCTCGTTGGCAAGGCGTGAGTTGGCAGAGCGGGAGGTTGATACTATGTTGTGAGGCGCAAAGTTAGCATGTGAATGTGGTAGGCAAGTGGAAAGTACGAGCTCGGGTTAGGGTTTCGGCACACCTACTCCATCCTTGCTTTCACGTGTTGAAGTGATGTAACTTCCCCGCTCCTTCCTTCTAAGACTCCAGCCTTCTCTCCACGCACCATCATCAAAGGTATCCACTGCTCCCCTCACGCAGGCAGGAGGTTAGAGTTACCTTTGCCGCAAGGGAAGTCCGTGGGTGTCACTGTTGTATTATTCTACCGTTGCCTTAAGTAGTGGCTGGCGATCCAGGCACAAGTACATTCTCGACTTCTCTCCGTTACAGTCCTTTGAACACGACTTTCCATAAGACATAACCGACAGCATGAACATAACCGCAGCCAGCCTTTTGGCACTCTTTGTGGGCTTGCTGCCATTGGCATCAGCCCAGAACAATTCAGCAACCTACACGAATCCAGTTCTCAGCAGAGTCGGGGCAGATCCTTTTGTACTCAAGGAAGATGGCTACTACTACCTGACCTATACCACTGCGACAAACATCACCATGCTGAGAAGCACCAGCCTGACGGACTGGGACAATGCCGAAGTCAAGCTTGCATTCGATCCACCTGTATGTTGGTCGCTCTCGTAGCCGTGGATGCTGGAGACTGACAGTACGCTGTAGCCGGGAGAACCCTACTCTACGGACTTGTGGTATGAATTTATTTCGTCTGCTGCTGGCTTTCAGCGCCGCTGACTTACGTTCCACAGGGCACCAGAGCTCCACAGCATCGATGACAAGTGGTACATTATCTTCACTGGAGATCCGAACAATGGTTCGTGTTTCGATACACAGCAGCCATTCCCCTCGCTAAGTTTTGTCCAGATACGCCTTCGCCCGAAATTGATGCCTTCTGTCCATTCAACTGTCCTGCCGTCTATCACCGGATGTTCGTCCTGGAAGGTAGCACCAGTGATCCATGGACCAGCAATTACACCATGAAAGCTGAGCTTGACACCTACGACCAATTTGCCATCGATGGAACCTACTTCAGGCACAGCACTGGCCTTTACCACGTCTACTCGTGCTGGTACGCGTGAAGCTACCCGCAACTATCTTGATGTCCTCTGACCACGTCTCCCCAGGTACCACGCATACTCGTCCTGGCCGGCGAATCTCTGCATTACCAAGATGAGTGATCCATGGACTGTCACATCGAATCTTACCGAAAGACAGATAATCAGGTAGGCAATGTCTCTCATTTCTGCTAGTGACTACAAGGCTGATTCGGATCACTTTCAGTATCCCCGAGAACGCCTGGGAACAAACTCCATATGGCCGCCGGGAAAACTATCGTCTCGCCTCCAACGAAGGCCCGCAGCAGCTTACGAACCCAAAAACCGGGCAAGAATTTATCATCTACTCGGCTGCGAGGAGCGACAACCGCAACTACTGCCTCGGACAGCTTGAATTGGTTGGCCCAGATCCGATGAACGCACAAGACTGGAAGAAGAACAACGAGGGCTGTGTATTCTACCAAAACCCCCAGGAAGAGGCGTACGGCGTCGGCCACGCTAGTTTCACCACCAGTCCCGATGGCAACGAAAACTGGATCGTTTACCATGGCATGCGCAACTACATGAGTGGCTGGGGAGCCAGGACTGTGCGGGCACAGAAGTTCACCTGGAACGAAGATGGCTCGCCCAAGTTCCCGCGCCCTGGATATGGACCTTACGATGTACCGAGTGGGCAGAACGCTAGCATGAAGATGTTCTGAGGCCTTGGTCACAGGTGATACATCTCGGGAATGGGTTGAATCACATTGCTGCTAATTGCTAAGTTCTGATGTGAAGTTGACTGACGTACATGAGTGCATTGTCTGCGTCTAGCACGAAGTTATCGCCAATGCGATCTCCGAACATGGCATACATATTTTACGTACAGAAGACGAGGCCTCAACTCAACTTTCTCAGCTGATAAATCCGACAGCTCGCTTCTGTTCGCTACAGGATGTTCCTATCCGTATACGGTAATGTGCTGCAAGTCGACTTGGCTAGCAAGCTGGCGACTTCTCACCTGGAAAAGCTAATGCAACCTCGCTTGTTTTACCATCACAAGCCCTTCCGTTCATGGATAACTGCAGGCCCCTGTAGACCCCGCCAAGCTGCCGATTCTTCTTGCATCTACCTGTTTGATCTCACTTCCGTCTCGAGAATGGCAGTAAACTAATGGAAGATTGCGGGATCTGCCCGAATACTTACGTGTTGTGTAAGTGCGAAGGACCCCCAACATCAGTCTCGACTCTCGAACTTAGCGTTGTACATCGTCCCTTCAAGTGCAGTTACGTTAACCATGCAGGCAGACATCGAAATTAACGAACTACTATCATCCAGACGCTTTTGAAATCCAGAATCAAAATAGATACTGTAGACACTTGCTCGTGCTGGACGATGGTACGGTACCTTGGCAGCTCGGCAACAGTTCTAGCCATCCACTCAGCTGGTCCAAGTGCCTTCGTACGCCTAATAAGGACATAAGCTGCGCTGCGTGGACATCGAGATCTTCGTGGGACAATGTCCACTCTCGTATTCGCGCAAGGGCTCCGTGTGGCTGCAGGTCCGTAAAGAGAACTTGACGACGTACGGCAGAGACATAAGGACAGTAACCGCCGACATGTCGCAAATTCGCTCTACAGGCTGCTGGCCACTACATCTTCTTCGCCATGTGGGAATTGACACACTTATTTGGTCTCGTTTGTCTAAGCCTGATTGCTACAGCATTGCCTGCTGGTAAGTATCAGTTAAATTTTACTCTTGTGATCAGACAATTGATTCTGATTCTGTAGACCCAAACGATGACGACTACGCGTGTCTGTTGTCTCTGCATTCATACGATGCCGCGGAAGCGTCATTCTATATTACCAGATCCCTCTCCACTGAGGTCAGGTACTCAACAGTCACCAGAACGACGACAGCCACGAATTCCAACGTCCCGCACACCACTCTGTGCGATGGTCGGGCCAGAGCTTTGAAATCCTACCAGTACAGTCCTACCACGACAGTGTTCACCAATCCAACCCCACAAACCATAACCCACTATCCTCAATACACCCCTTCCTCCTCGCCGACCTGCAAGATCGCCGAGACTGCGTGCACTCCGATTCTTGAATCTTACTTTTCTTCCTGGACAGAGTGGCGTGATAGCACTGGCACTACGCGTCAACCGTCACCTGGCCTTCCGCACTGCACTACAACCATGGCGTCCTCGAGTGAAGTTGCAATTTGGAGTCGCTCGCCGACGCCCAGCAAAGACCCGGCTTGCTCCCGCAAGCCAGGATACTGCATGCTCATGGCCACCGGCGCGAAATCGTTGTATTATTGGCCTGTCACGACAGTCTCGGGCGACTTCTGCTTGCAAAACGGATCGACAGTCACGCCCCAACCAACCATCACAGGCGTGCCCAACACGGCAGTAGTGAACGGGCTTACATTCACGAGCCCGACCAACTACCTGTCGATCAAGCACGCTCACGCCGTTGTCTACAACGGCTATAAGTACATTGACCGCTGCGGCTCGGGCGGCTCGTTTCCAGACCACGATGATATCGTCGTGCCCATCACGACGGGACTCTCGAGCCGTGTCGCCCAAGGCAACCAGCCCACCGCCCACGTTCCTCTCAACTTTGCGCACTTGAACCAGCCGATTCCCGCCTCCGTGTGGGACAAGTTCGATTGCATGTTCGGTGGCTCGCAATGCCCCGAGACCCCTACCATCTACGACGAGGGCAACTACAGACCCACGCTGGCGGTGCCGGCCGAGATTCTGGACCTGGAGGACGAGTGGCGCGAGGCGCGATGTACTTACATCGACCAGTCGACTAGCTGGCGCGTCACTCCTGTGCCACTTCAGACTCCGCCGCCGAGACCATTCTGAGATTTGGATCTGGATCAGGGAGGGGTTGGACTCTTCTTCCAGAGTTGGATGACTCCTTGGATGCCACAGTCTGGCTCTGATGGAAGTGGTGGGTCGCTTCTCGCCTTATTGCCGACGCATGCTGCCAATCCCAGCCCGGTGCATGACTGTTGAAGGACGCGGGATGAAGCGATGCTCGCACCAATTTTCTTCCACGAGGACGGTTCGTTGTCTATTCGTCTATTCGCCTATTTTCTTGTTTGGCCTTATCGACGGAGCAAGTTACCAAGTCCTTATCCGTCTGAGGGCAACATGGAAACCTCTCATGGTGCGTAGTTAGCCCAATCAGGATTTTGGTTAACTTGTTTGTTGCTCGTGTCGTTGCTCTAGCTCGCCTACGAAAGTAAGCGAATATTAATTCAATGCGCACGTCTGCTATCACGTGATTGAAACAAATCAATCTCACAGCCGCTTTAGCTCACCTGGGAGAGCGCCAGACTGAAGTTCACTTCACGTCCCCGTATAACTCATACGATTTCTGGAGGTACTGTGTTCGATCCACAGAAGCGGCAACAACGCCTTTCCTTTTGCCTTTCCTTTTGCCTCAATCCCCCAAGGAAACCCTGCGAGGAGGCGACGAGAAGAGATCCGAGTTGTAACCACTTTTTTGAAAACCGTGTCAATATTCGTTTAAAAAACCCAGATTCGCTACATAACTACAGCCAGCCATGCCTTGCTCCGAGGCCACACTCTTCTATTCCTCTTCGTCTCCCGCTCATGAAAATGTCAGATAACCGCTTAGCGAGTCACTCAAGAGCTTGCGAAAGCACAGCTTCCCAAGTCGCGCTTCTCGGCGGGCTTGTGGACCGAAATGTCGAAGTCGAAGATGTCGATTGGCACGCCCTGTGGTTTGCGATGTGTTAGTGGGGCTGGAACGAGTGCTTGCCGTTTCTCGTCTTCGCGAAGACGAGACGAAAGTTGTGGGTGTTCTTACGATTGTGGTGCAGACGTTGGGAATGTCGACAATGCCCGCAATGTGGCCCTGGATTGGAGCACATGACAAGAGGAGGTAGATCTGGTAGTCGTCGTAGCCTGCAAGCGCAGACATGTCAGCATGGTATTCGTACCCCCTTCTGGGAATTTAGCAAGGACTGACCGTATCTCCTCAAATATTCAATTACACGAAGGCAAGTCTGGCGGTAAGCGACCGTAGCATCGAGGTAGTGCTGCTTGCCGTGCTCGTCCACGCTGAAGCCCTCAAAGTAGATGTACCTCCCGGGGCCGAACTGAGGCTCAACAGGACCAGGAACGTAGATGGGCGACTTCATGGCGAGCTGCTCCATCCCGCCCTTCATGACGGAGAAGTTGATCGTGATCACACCCGCCATTTCGATGGCACCGCAGAACGAGATCTCGCCATCGCCCTGCGAGAAGTGCAGATCCCCGACCGAGAACTTGGCCCCCTTGACATGAACGGGCAGGTACACCTTGCTGCCGCGCGACAGGTTCTTGATGTCGCAGTTGCCACCGTGCTCCGGGCGACCAGGCACAGTGCGGGCACCCTCTTTGCCGACTTTGTCTTTGACGTCGTCGCCTGCGGTTCCTGCGTGCACGTTTTTGGGCTCCGGCGGCATTGCGACGTCGCGATCCATGTGCGAGCATGCTTTGATCAGGCCGCCTTCGCGCTCGTTCCAGGTTTCGAGGACTTCCTGGGAGGGCGCGCAGCCGAGGATTCCTGGGTGGATGAGACCGGCGAATTTGACGCCTGGGATGTGGCGGGACGAGCAGTTGATTCCTTCAAAGTCCCAGATCGCTTTGGCCCTGTTGAATTATGTTAATGTCTTGAAAATATGACTGAGGGTGGTGTGGTGACACGTACGGCTTGGGGTAGATCTCGTCCAGGAATCCACCTGTAGGTTTGGTCAATCACGCTGAAAGCTGCTGAATAATGGCTTATCATCTTACCTCCATTCTTCTTAGAGAAGATACCTGTGAAACCCCAGGGAGAGTCCTCAAGAGGCTGCACGTCTTGGATGTCCACGACCAGAACATCACCAGGCTCCGCGGTCTCTATCTCAAAGGGTCCGGTCAAATAATGGATTTTTGTAAGGTCAACATCGCGGATGTCGTCGGCCGAGTCGTTGTTCTTGATCTGACCACCGGTCCAGTCGACACACTCGATCTTGACTGTCTCGCCATTCTTAATGGTACCTGCGGTGGGGACTTGGTGTGTATTAGTGTCTGAAGGATGAGATGGATTCAATGGGATCGTTCATACTGTCAGGGTGCCATCGGTTCTGCCTAGAGTCAGTAGTTGTTGCATGTGATGTGAGATCCACGCCAAGGACTTACGTGCAGGAAAGGCTCTGTTGCGGCATCTTTCTCCAAGTCCACCTTGTTCATATATTTCAATCCTTTGATCCCCATGATGATGATGATCGCTTAGTGGTGTCTGATTTGGTGGATGTGGTTCGGTAGTAATAGCTCCAAGGCTTCTTGTCGGACACGTGGTTGACGAAGAAAGTAGCAAAGGTGTGAAGTCAAGACTACATGAGAAAGATAGGCCTAAGGTACTTATCCATCATTTGCGATCGATCAATGGTGTCATGGCATCAACAATACGGTAGTGGTGAGGGGTAAGCCCAGCTCGTAGCGTGGCGATAAGACTCCCATTGCCGGATAGAAAGACGTCGGGCGGTAGCTCCACGAAGACATGGCGAGACTTTTAGTCAAGACGCGTCAGTTAGGTGGGAGAAGTCGAAGCTCTGGGCTGGAGATAGGACAACCAACGATAAAGACGTGGGTTCTGGCTTCCTCATTGGGCAAGCTTCGATTGTCTGTGACGGTCGTGTGTGGGGTGCTGCTGTGGAGCTCTCTGAGATACCGGCTACGGCACTGTGTAGGAGCGCCGCTGGCTTCCATTGGAGCGAGCGGACAGAAGAGCAATGGAAGCATGTCGTGTTGAAGATGCCGAGTGATATATAAATCTACCCTTGTGTGATCATCAAGGTGTCCAAAATATCGAGCTAGCGGCAAGCTTTCTTGTGCTTGTACAGCTCATGGATAGAATTACATCTGTCTACTATGTAAGGTAGTCTATCAAGTAAATTGCTTTCCTTTCAGACCACCTCCAGTTTCAATGGGATCTGCCTTACCCCTGCTGACCCTTGCATTGATCTTGTCCACGGCGTCGAGCGGGAGGCTCAAAAACTCGTGCTTGTTATCCCACCTCACATCCTTCTTTTTGAACTCTTCGGCTTCCTGCGGCGGTGGAGGCGGGTCGGTGATTTTGGTGACAAGGTATGCAGTCGATGCTTCCGCGATACCGTAGATGAGCACGCCAAGGAGAGGCACTTTGAGGAAGAAGAAGAAGGCGACGGCGAAGCCGTAGAGCACACCGGAGCGGTCATGGAACCAGAGCTTCTTCTGCTGAGGAGTGTAGCGGATACGAGCGAAGTACGGGTCGAGCTAGATTGGCAGTCAGTGTGAATGCTCCAAGGACAGATACCGGCCAGATCTCACCAATTCGCGCATCAAAGTACGACTCGAGAAGTAGCTTTGCAGGAACATGATCAGGTATTTTTTCGGGAGGAAAATGCCACTGCCGAAGATGATCACAGCCGGCTGCCACCCAACAGACTTGTTGAAGGTGTAGAAACTGGCGGCAGGCAGCACGAACCTGCCCACGTATGGCAGCATGGAGAGCAAGTATACTCCCAGACTGATTCCGGCCTTCTTCCCGAATCTCATCAAAAACGCCTGAACAGCCTTGTAGGGATCCTTGTTTTGATCGCTGTTTGTTCCCTTTGTGGAGTACATTTTCAAATTGGCATGATATATGGCCCTCAGCTCATCCGGGTTCTCGCCTTCGTGCTTCTGGTAGTATGTTTGGTCGACCCAGGCGAGCGAGTTCATAAACATGTTGTCGAGAGTGGGCGTGATATAGCGCATGAGGGTCATCAGGAAGAATGGTATTTGCAGGACGGAATGCTCGATGAAGTGTATGCCTTCGATCACGTCGGAATCCCATGTGACTTGCGAAAGATCGATGAAGAGGCCGAGGAACTGAATTAGGACGCGGATGCCGGCGGTCTGAGAGCATTATTAGTTGCCAGGATTCTGAAGCCAGAGGAAAGCTCTCAAAAGGCATACCGGGATGGCTACGAGCAACCTGATGACTATGCCCGCCAGTACGGCCAATGCAGCTTGTTTGTAGTGCTCGCTGGTGAACAAGCCAGGGTTCTTGAGGGCCCGTAAGGCACCGACGACAGTGAGCTGGGCACCTCGAAGGATGGCATTGGGCTCGAAGTGGCTCATCTTGCCAGGCTGTTGGATGGAAGGAAGATGGAGATGCAGTAAGATGAGGATGGTGAAAGAGATGGCAATTCAATGTTGCCCACTTGATATGACGTACATGAAATGTGGAGACGGCGATCGTTTGAAAGGACCCTTGGAGGGCAGTTTGTCAACAAGAGAACAGACATGAGACATTTGTCAATACATGTAATGTTATTGCACTGTGAGATCATGTAGGTGAGGCCTTGAGGAGGCTGTTGTATTGGGATAACTGAGTCGAGCTCAAGGCAAGAACATAGCGTCTTCTATGCGAGCAGACGAATTGATACGGTTGGTATTTAAAGTGTGTAGGCTTCGGCACACCCCTGTAACTGCAACCGACCGAACGGCCGTCCTTAGGCAAACACCCACGACCACATTCGACATCTCAAGGGCATCCTCCACTCCAAATCTACCTATTCACATTCCTTTCGCCTGATCCTCGCCCTGGCGGCATTCGGTCGGGCAAAGCGACAGCCGAATGTACCCGGCTGCACACCCCTGACCACACAATACCGCTGTCGCGTGAGCCATCAACACAACCCACTCTGTCGCATGCCTTTGATCTGCCATGTCCGACTCGCTTCCTACCACCCCATGTACGCCTGAGCGAGACACACCCCGCCGAGCCGCCATGACTCGCTCCTTCACCGTACCTCCCAAACTTACAGTATCGACTCGAAACACTCCAAACCCTGAGATTGGCTCGGCGGACGGTATCGAAACTCTCTATGTCCACCCAAGCGCCAGCATCATCAAGTTCAACACAGGCGCATCCCGCCCAAGCAGCAGTTCAGGATCGCCGCTTGTAAGACATGGAGAGAGCTCGGGGACATTGCCTTGGTCATACCCCACCGAAAGCACAGTTGCGGTGGGGCCCATGGAGATATACCGCGTTCCAGGATCCGTCTCTTTCCTGCATTCAGGTGCGCTATTGCACGCGATCTTGCCGCGGAGCCAGTGCTGGTGCGTCGACGGTGTGAGCAAGTTCGCCTTTCGAGTCTTGCCGGACACCTACTATCGGATTGAGCTGCCCGGAAGCACCGCAGAGGATCTGGAGCTCGTCGAGGCGTTGAAGTTGACGTTCAAGAAAGTGTTGTTCTACGAACGAACAGCGTGCCCTTTTGCGCGAGGCTTCACCGTCGATTTGCCCGCGGAAGAGGTCAAAGTGAAGAAGAGAAACAGCGTGCGCGAAGGGCCAGCAAAGAAGTGGAAATTACAAAAGGCTTATAGCTGGAAACCCGAAGGCTGGGAAGAAGATGAACTGAAGAGGCAATCAAACACGTCCGAATCACGGCCTAGTAGTGGAGACCGCTCAGAAGCCTCCGATGCACAAGAGGACGAAGAGGAAGATGAGCCATTGGATGAGTCAAAAGACGAGGGTCAGGAAGAGAACACGACTGCTGGAATGACACATCCAAGATTGCGACCTCGAGCGCTGGAACCTATGCGATCGGTGACGGCTCCTTCTCAGATGCAGGCGCAGTCGATAACACCTTCGAAAGTCCGATCACGGGTTCAAGCTGTAGAGAACGTCGACCGCGCTCAGAAAGCCGAGAAGGTCAGGTTCAGCATTGAGGTTGAGAGACGGAGCTCTGTAAGGGCGAAGAGACCCTCGACGGCACCTGTCACTCTACCACCTTCGCCACCAGACTCAAGCGCTGGACCTGATCTACCTACGTCGGACGACGCAAGCAATCCCGGGGAAGATGCATCAGTCCAAGCTAGTGAGGCGTGCGATAAAGGAAATGTGAGCGATCTTGGAGAGGACGGCAATGAGTTGGAACTGGAACAGACTTTACTGCCTCTGAAAACGCATGAAAAGGATAACGTAGAAGACCAATTTTCTGCTGGCGCCGAAGCCGACGAAGATTCCCATGGGAGCAATTCACAGCCACAGACGCCAACTGGGGAATATGAACAACCTGAACCTGAACTTCGAGACGAAATCGTGCACTACGATGAGGACTCGCTTCCCCATGAGCTTGCAGAAGTCTCTTTATCAGAAGGTAACCAATATGAAACATTGGAAAACGACCTGAACTCGAGAATCGCGGCACCATTGGCATCCGAAGACCCCTACGCTGCCATCCAAGCGCGTATACAAGCCAGGCGCTCTATCGGTGGCACTACTACATCCTTCCACCCGGTCAGCAAATCTCCAACTCGCAAGGAAAATGCATCGACTGCCTCGTCAGTCTCACTTGCCTCCCAGCGCTCGAACAAATCTGGCCGAGCCCAGGTGCAACGGCACCACTCCATCACAGCGACGTTGGTCAACAAGGCTTTTGCAGTGTTCCTCGGCCCACCTGCACACTTGGTGACGATGATGCTGCGTATTGCAGCGAGGTTCTCGAGCGGTGCGTTCGGAAGCCACAGCATGTTCTTCGTTGAGTCGCCGATTGGAAGCCCGAGGAGAGTGCCTGGAAGCTTTTATCTTGAAGACGAGGAAGACCGGGGCTGGAAGAGTGAAGAGGAAGAACAAGTGGAAGACTGGGATGAGGATGATTTTGGAGTGCCGTTGAGAAGCCCAGTCAGGATCAGTGGACTGAGGGAAAGGGCGAGAAGGGATGGGTGGGAGATGGAGTGAATGCTGGTATGCCGCTAGAGAAAGATCGTGGGTAAAACGGCACACACAATTGCAGTGGGTGTTGCTCTTTGCATAAGGAGTTCAGGGAATTGATGGCAATCGGGTAGTATGAACAGGAATAGGACTAGGAATAGGGAACGGCATGACTGAACGACACAGACGGTTGTATAGTACGGGATAGGTTGATGACAATCAGACACAGGGGTGGCGTTTGGGTCAGTGGCTTCCATGTATTGCATACCGCTTTTGGCTCTTGAACAAACAACTCGGCCATATTGATTATGTTTCTGACATCAATTCATGCAAGTCACATGCAATAATAATGTACCCCAGGGACAGCAAGAACGCGGGGGATCGTTAAGGTAAAGTTAACTACTACTTTAGTGGATCCAGTCTTACGCCGTTCTAGTCCCTTGCAAGGTTGGTCCCCCTTGGCTAATACAGCCCTGAACGCCGTCTGGAAGCAACACAAGGCCGTTTGGCTAATTCACAGCCCGCCGTAGGGCCCATCTTCTGCTCACTTCACTCTCGAACACGTCTGCCTCATTCCTTCGGCAGTACGAAACATACACCAACACGACCAGCCCGTCTCGGCATCAGCAGCAAGCATCACGCGGCCTTACACCTTCCATCCACCCCAGCACGTGGTCGGCCATGGGCGAACAGCACCGCCGACGTAGCGCCTCCATTGTGCATGCTGCCGGCGGCAAGCACATGGCCTCGTCAAAGACCCACCACGGATACCGACAGTCTTCCATCTCTGTGGGCAACAACTCCACTGCCGACCCTTCGACCGGCATCATACACGAGGACTCGGACCCGGGACCCTCGAGCTCGGATTTGGAGATGAACGACATGCGATCAGACGACGAGGACGACGACGAGCTGGCCGACGACGAGGAGACTGGCTTGACACAAGCTGAGAGGCGCAAGCGCAAGCGGAGGAGAAGGCGGAGCACCATGCTGGGCGAGCGCGTTGTGGGAAGTGGAAACATGGGCGACACGAAGAAGACGGAAGAGCAGCTGGCGCAGGCGAGTCTCATACGGTTATACGGCGTCAACGCCATCTTGATCGGCATGTGGTACACCTTCTCCATCTCGATATCCGTCTACAACAAGTGGATGTTTTCCAAGGAGAATCTGGACTTCCACTTCCCGCTCTTCACTACCAGCTTGCACATGGTGGTGCAGTTCACGTGCGCCTCCGCCGTCCTCTTCTTCGTTCCTCATCTCAGGCCAGGAGCCGGCGGTGCGGACCCGCATGCACACGCATACTCGCAGGTCGATGGGAATGAAGAAGATCGCGGCCGCGGAAGGCGGAATAGCTCACCGCCAGCGAGCAAAGGTCCTCTCATGACACGATGGTTCTACTTCACCCGGATAGGACCCTGCGGTACAGCGACCGCTCTGGATATCGGCCTCGGAAACTTCTCTCTGCGCTTCATCAGCTTGACCTTCTTCACCATGTGCAAGTCTTCAGTACTAGCATTTGTCCTGCTTTTCGCCTTCATTTTCCGTCTCGAGAAACCCTCCTGGCGTCTCGGTGGCATCATCACCCTGATGTCCATCGGCGTAATTATGATGGTCGCGGGCGAGACGGCCTTCAACGCTCTAGGTTTCATTCTAGTAATGACCGCCTCCTTCTGCTCCGGCTTCCGCTGGTCCCTAACCCAAATCCTCCTCCTCCGAAACCCAGCAACAAGCAACCCCTTCAGCAGCATCTTCTTCCTCACGCCCGTCATGTTCCTCGCCCTCTTCGTCCTCGCCCTGCCCATCGAAGGCACCAGCAACGTGATCGAAGGGCTACACATCCTAGCCGAAGCAAAGGGGATCTTCCTCGGCTCCCTGATCATGCTCTTCCCGGGCTTCCTCGCCTTCCTCATGGTCGCCGCCGAGTTCGCGCTGCTCAAGCGCACCTCGGTCGTCACGCTCTCCGTCTGCGGCATCTTCAAGGAAGTCCTCACAATCTCCGCCGCCGGCGCGGTTTTCGGCGACGAGCTGAGCCCCATCAATGTCAGCGGCTTGGTCGTGACAATCGCGTCCATTGCCGCTTACAATTACCTCAAATACCTCAAGATGCGCTCGGACGCGCAGAAACAGGCGCACGAGTTCTTGGAGGAAGAGGCGGCCGAGGAGAGTGGGAAGCCTGGTGGTGGTGGTGGTGGTGGGGATGGTAGGTTTTCTTACGAGGATGCGGACTCAGACGAACCTAGGCGCCATCGGCAGACGAGCGCTTTGATGCAGAATAGTCTTTCTCTTGCTACGGGCGGCGAGTTGGCGGTGCCGAACCAACAGCACGGCGCTGGGTCTTCGCAGAGCCCCGTCAAGAGGCCGGAGAATTTGGAATAGTTGAGACGGCGTGGAAAGCATGTAAATCTCTTGGGTTTGTCGAATGAAAAGGGAAATCTATTTGTGTAACTTCCCTTGCGCTCGAACCAAAGCCGGCTGTATGTGCATATGTTCAGATGGGGTGTGAGAGAGAGAGGGAAGAAAAAACAAGAGGAGTCGAATTCAAAGGGGTATGTCTGATTTTCCACCATCTTCATCACATTTACACTCCCATGATACACACCACCGCATCGTGTGCATTTGCGCTCCATCAAGACTCTGCAACCCCTAGTTGAAGTTGAACGCATTTCTGCAAAGCGGGCAAGTGCTGGCATTGCTGGTCTTGAACCACTTGAACAGACAGCTGGCGTGGAACATGTGCTTGCAGGTCGGGCAGCGCTTCTGCGGCAGCTGGCGGTCGCCGCTGATGATGCTGTAGCAGATGGCGCACTCGGACTGGCCCTTGAGGGCGCCGGTCACGTTGCGGCGGAAAGAGGACAGGCCGTCGGTGATGGAGCCGTTCTGTTTTGGAAGAGATTAGCAGGGATCTTCTTTCTTCTTTCGGGGGTGGGTGGGCAGAGCTTACGGAAAATGTGATGACTCCCTGGCAGTTGCGCAGCCAACTCTGCCACTTCTCTTCTTTGACGGCGACGCGACTGACGCCGATGACCTGGGCGGGGGCGAGCGGGTAGGCGTCCGGCAGCACGATCTTGATGGCCATGGTTTGCTCGTCGACGAGGTAGGAGACGTTGATTTCCTTGCTTCGCATGCCGACCTTGATGGTCCACTTTTCGTCTTCGGCATCTTCGCCACCAGCGCCCTTTTCGTTCCAGTCGGCCACGGCTTGCAGGTTGGAAGCGATGATGAGCGGCGAGATGTGCTTTGCGGTCCAGGACTCGACGGCAAGCGATGTCTGGCGCGAGCGAATGTCGAGGTAGTAGGATTTGACGAGACTGGGGAGGTGGGTAAGGGCGAGGTAGAAGAGGTGCGAGAGGAGGTACTGTACGTCGCGCTCCGGATTGTCTTCTAGGTCGGCTTGGTACTCTTGCACGTTGAACTTCGAGGCGTCGATGGGTTTGCCGCGGGTGTGACCGAGGAAGTCAAGCGCGAGGCTGAGAAGACCTGATAGGTAGGTGCCGTCTTTCAGCTGGTCGATGTAGTCGCTCTTGACTTTGTAGCTGGAATTGACGAAGTGATCGAAGAGCAGACGCCAGCTGTACAGGTAGCCTTGAAGACCCAATGGCATGGAACGATCGAAAGAGGCATCGGCAAGGGAATCGAGCGTAGGCGCCTCGAGGATGAGGGAGAGGAGCTCGTCGGGTAACTGAGCTGTCCTGTTTTCCAGTGCAGCATCGAATGAAATCTTTTCTTGCGCGGAGGGGATCTTGACGTGCAGCACACTGAACGCAGCTTGCTGGATGGCTCGAGACTCTCTCATCATGAGTGGATAGAGCTCTTCTGTGTCATTGAGATCTTGGATTTGTTTGGAGGGGAGCTGTGAAACCTGGCGACAAAGCAACTCGTTGGTGACCATGAGAGGTTGATGCGACACATCAGGGATGCTGCCTGTCGATTTAAGCAAGTGGAGGAACCCGTCAAACAGTTGCTGGTCATGGTCTTTGAGCCCATCGACAAGATCATCGTTGGCATCATCACCCTTCGAAAGCTTGCGCAGGGTGTTGAACAGCTTGAGAGTGGCATTTGCAAGCGTGATGGCTGGCTCGTCGATCGAGTCTTGATCAACGTGAGCCCAATTTCCAGTCAAAGCAGTCAAGATTTGAATCCAGTGCTCGCCGTAGATATCTTGCATGCCGGGAAGCAGGTATGCCAGTGCTTTGGCAACTTCAGCCCGCACTTGAGAGTCACTTTGGGGCTCTAGCCATGGAATGACATGCTTGACCAAGAAAATCAGACGTTGTTTGGCGATTACTTCGACAACGTCGTCTTGAGAACTCAGGATTGTGTTGAGAGTGATCAGTTCGCGAGTGGCTTTTTCTTGGTTTTGACTGAGGTCCAGGCTCGTCAGATCTGAGACGATCTCATTGGCAACGCGGCTGAGGTATTGGCTGCCAGAAAGCGCCTGTGCGTGGCCAACAAGCTGTGACTGAGTCGCGAACAAGCTCCCAGTCTTACGGAGAGCTCGCAAAGACTCTTCTCCTGCTTTGGTGACCTCGGACGACGTTCCATGCTGTTCGAACAACTCGGCGTAGATACGACTGGTCGCTAGAGCTGCGTAGTATGCTGCAGGAGAAAGCTCCGATGCACTCTGCTGATCATCAAGAGCTTCTTGGAGCCTTGACCACTGTGAAGACTCTGATTTTTGCAGAATTCCGCTGACGACCGAATTGGCTTGGCTAATGAAGTCGAGCACTTCAGCATCCTGTTCCAGACCGGTAATCCACAGGGCATTGGTGCCTGGAATGCTCATGTTGTCTTCCGCAACAAGGACTGACAACACGAGACTTGCCACAAGAGATGCCAGCTTGTCACTTTCGGAGTCACGGAGTCTATCCTCGAGATCAGTAGTGGCAAACAGCTTTGCCACGTACATGGATGTACGGAGCGCCTGTGATAATCCTTCTGCATCGCGACTGGATCGAATTTGGACCGTCTTGTCCGTAGATACGAGGTTAACAGCACCGCCGAAGGGACTGAGCACCGACAGTGAAGGAGCAGGTGCTGTCATGACAGCTTTCAGCGACGCAAACCAACCGCTAGTAGAGGGGAGTGCCTTGTCAACGTCGTCAAGTTTTCCGTCGGGAACCAGTCGGGAGGTGAGTTCGAGCAGTGAGTCCATAGGCAACGATCTTTCCGAGACCTCTTCAAGATTCTGCCTCACTACGGAGAATTTGTCCATGGGGCCACTGTTGTTCCCTACCAGAGAAAGCTTGGATGAAAGCTTGCTGGCCAAGTCGGCCACATCGTCGTCCGACGCTTTCTCCAGACGAAGCAGGCTGGTAAGCAGCTGATCAGTATCCAAAGTGGAGCTTGCCAAAAGCGTCGATAGAGCACCCTTCGAGGAAGAAGCAATGTGGTCAAGCGAAGTCAGCGCATCTGCGGGCGCAGCTTCCTGTGCAAGTACGCCGTTCAAGTCGCCCAGGACCCGTGTGGTCGTAGGCGCCGCAACAATGCGCAAAGGTAAGAGGTCAGCTAACAAGCGAGGGCATGCGACCTTGCCATCCGCATTGGGCGAAGTCAGAGTTATGATCAACTCCTGCAGCTTCGTAGAGTTTTGGGCCAACTCGACAGCCCGTTTAGGCGTTTCACGAGTGAACAGCGTCTTGAGCAGATGCTCTTTACTTGGAGCCGGGGCGTCCGCCTCAGAAACGCATCCAATGACTGACTCGAAAGTGGTGTCGAAGGACGGAGCGGAAGCCAGCGCGTAAAGGCAGTAGGCCAAGTGGCTTTGTGAAGGCGTGAAAAGCAAACCAGGGAGGTCGTTCTCTGCGAATGCCGAGACAGCGTGCTGCACCTCAGCATCACTGCTCAACAAATCACCGCACGAACGTAACAGTTCGTTCACGGTTGCTGCTGCGCCGTAAGGCTTTCCACCCCGTGCAGACAACAGCGTGAAGCACTCCGTGATAAGGCGCTTGTCTTGGGCGACTAAAGCTGCTGTCAGAGACTCAGGGAGATCATGACCGCCTTTCGTCAGCTCTTTCTGGAGAGTTGCCCACCGTTCTCCAGTGGAAGCAACCTCTTTTTGGGATTTGTCGAAATCCTTTGACTGCTCAGGCTGTGATACCTTGATCTGCTCAATCAGCTGATCTACAAAGTTGGACAGCTCGCCTTCGAGCACGATCGGAAGGCGATGTACTTGAGCAACTTTTGCTACGATAAGCGCAGGCTTTGCGCCAGCTATACTCCAATCCGCTGTTTCTGGACGAGGCATCACGAAATGTCTGATGACAGGCATCACAAAGTCTTGCGTTAGCTTGTCCTGGTCCGTCTCGGGTAGATTACGTGAGAACGTGTCAGCAATCGTGGCGTACGTCTGCCAAGAGTGTTGGGCATTGAAGCGATCCTCCCTCTTCGACACGCCGGTATGGGCGTTCTTTAGTAGCTCGGCAACTTCGTCATAAGAGCTGGGCAAGACCTCATCTGGAATCTTGCGAACAAGATTACCTAGAACAGGCCAGAACTCTGCGGGACCAGCCTGAGAGCCGTGCTTCAGCAAAGATCTCAAGCGAGAGGCTGCCGGTTTCTTCCCGCTATACGCCTCTGTCCATATGCTGGGGTGGACGCTTGTGAGGTGTTCGAGGGTCTGAACGAAATCAAGAGAAGACCCCGTCTGGTCTGACGGCAGGCCCTTGTAGACATATGCCGTACTGATGGCATTCAAGTGGTTCGTGATTAGGCTCGGCTGATTGTGAATGCAAGACCGGACCAATCGATGCATTGACCGCCTCACGCCAACATCCGTGTGACTGGCGAAATCCCAGATCTTGTTTTCGAGAAGTTCTTCGTATACACTTTGTTGTTGTGCAACTTCCTCTGCTGATAGATTGTTGAGCATGCTAGTAATTAGTGCAATGCTGGTAGCAATCACACGGGCGAACGTGGCTTGAGCATCGTCTGCGCTGATCGTCCTTTCATCGCTCAAAGTCTGTACGGTCTCGTTGAGTGTAGCCTCTTTGCAGTACTCGACAATGGATTGGTGGAATGTCCTCCGTACGCCCTGAATCTTCTCGGGCGTGTTGAAAACGAGCCCTAGTGAATCTTTTGCCGCATTCGATGCAGCTTTGTCGCTGTCAAACACACCAGCCAACCATGGACCTGCGATCTTCGGCATGTGCTTTGCAGTTCTCTTCCCTGACTTGGAGCATATGTGACCGTTGAGGTTGTGCGCAAGTTGACGAACACGTCGCGCCGAATCGATTGAGAGGCGCGGGAACAGTTTGACCTGTCCGTCTTGTCAGCACACCGTCAATCTCAGGCGCGTATAACACTAGAACATACCCATGCTTCCAGGAGTCCCTCTTCTACTGTCGCATCAGGCGCACCAAAGTTTGCCAGCAAATCTTCCAGAGCCTTTGCCTTTGTAGTAGCGTCTCTTTTCGAGAGGTTCTTGAACGCGACCACCACATTGGCGTCGCTAATTCCAGAGTAGTCTGGCGCTTCCTGGATGTACGACAGTACCGAAGATTGCGATGAGCCGAACGCAGAGCCTCCGAAGCCACCGAACCCGCTGGTGGGTAGCCGGCCACTGCTGGCTTGTGACTTGAAGACTCTCTTACTCATTGTGTGTTGAGAAGGCTGTGGGTGTGTAGAGACAGGACGTTCCGTAGATGCTGTCTGAAAGATTGTCGAATGGAGGAGATAGTGAAGGAGGGTCCCGAAGGGCAATTAGGGCGTGAAATGGCAAGGACTCCGATGGCTCCTCAGATATGTAAGTGATAGTACGTGTAATGTAAGGTAACTTCTGTTCCTGTTCCTGGCGGCCTCCAAAGATTCTCGACGCTGACTGACGTAGCCGAGTTGGTTGGTGGGCTCGGTGGGGCTTGATGAGCGAACGATCTAAGATTTCCAAGTCGTCCCAAATTTTGTTTACACACTTGGCCCTTTTGCCAGCCTGCCGCCTTCTTACTGCTCACATACCTACAAAGATTCGGAGATTCAATCGGGCAGACAATCAATTCACGCACGTGACACCGCGTTCTAGCATCTGCCTGTGCCAATCCATCACGTCTGACTTACCGCTGAACACACAAAACCATTCCTTATCACCCACCGACCTTGTGCCCGCGCAGACATTCGCTCGTTTGCTCCAAATCCAGCAGCACGCGGCACACGTCCACCGGAAGTGCGTAACGTCGCATTGCCACTTCTCATGGTGCGCCACTGAGCAATTGTCTGGAGGACAGCAGGCCTGGTCTGAAGACCTAGCCTACACACAATCATCGCCAGGGACTGTCGTCTGAGTGCGCGACGTCAAAATGAAGTTCTTCATCGGTGACCTGCCGGTCCTTTTCCCGTATCCTCGAATCTACCCAGAGCAATATGCCTACATGTGCGACCTCAAGCGCACGCTGGATTCGGGCGGACACTGCGTTCTTGAGATGCCGTCCGGTACCGGAAAGACCGTATCGCTGCTGTCTTTGATTGTGGCCTACCAGCAGTTCTACCCGGAGCACAGAAAGCTGATCTACTGCTCACGAACAATGTCTGAAATTGAAAAGGCGCTGGCAGAGCTCAAGGCGCTGATGAAGTACCGAGCGGATCAACTCGGCGAGGTGGAAGACTTCAGAGCACTTGGCTTGACGAGTCGAAAGAATTTGTGTCTGCATCCTTCGGTAAAGAGAGAAAAGAGCGGCTCGGTGGTCGATGCACGCTGCCGAAGTCTCACAGCGGGTTTTGTGAAGGAGAAAAAGGAGCGAGGTGAGGACGTCGAACTCTGCGTGTACCATGAGAACCTTGACCTTTTGGAACCACACAACTTGCTTCCAACCGGTGTCTGGACGCTTGACGGCTTGGCTCGATACGGAGAGGAACACAAGCAATGCCCATACTTCACGTCAAGGCGAATGATGCCGTTTTGCAATGTCATCATCTACTCCTACCACTATTTGCTCGACCCCAAGATCGCTGAGCGGGTGTCAAAAGAGCTTTCGAAAGATTGCATTGTGGTGTTTGACGAAGCACACAACATCGACAACGTATGCATCGAGTCTCTCAGCATCGACATGACCGAAGACTCCCTACGCAAGGCTGGCAGAGGTGCAGCGAACCTGGAGCGCAAAATTACGGAAATGAAAGCCACGGACGCCCAAAAGCTGCAAAACGAGTATGCTAAGCTGGTAGAAGGCTTACAAGCAGCTGATGAGGCTCGTGATGATGGAGCGTTCATGTCAAACCCTGCGTTGCCGGATGACTTGTTGAAAGAAGCTGTGCCCGGCAACATTCGGCGTGCTGAGCACTTTGTGGCTTTCCTCAAACGATTCGTGGAATATCTGAAGACCAGAATGAAGATTCTGCATGTAATTTCCGAAACACCACAGTCGTTCTTGCAGCATCTCAAAGACCTCACGTTCATCGAGAAAAAGCCCTTGCGCTTCTGCGCTGAACGACTGACATCACTGGTCCGCACTTTGGAATTGTCCAACATTGAAGACTATCAACCACTACAAGAGGTTGCCTCATTTGCGACTCTGGTTGCTACCTACGATACCGGCTTCCTGCTCATTCTGGAGCCTTACGAGTCAGACACAGCCACAGTCCCCAATCCGGTCCTACATCTCACTTGCTTGGACGCCGCGATCGCAATCAAGCCTGTTTTCGAAAGGTTCAGCTCTGTGATCATTACGTCTGGAACCATCTCGCCCTTGGAAATCTACCCAAAGATGCTCGGTTTCAGCACTGTGGTCCAGGAATCATACGCCATGACACTCGCAAGAAGATCGTTCTTGCCGATGATTGTGACAAGAGGTTCAGATCAGGGCTCCATGTCCTCGGGTTTCCAAACGCGTAACGACCCCTCAAACGTGCGAAACTATGGCAACCTACTGGTGGAATTCTCGAAATTGACACCAGACGGAGTGGTGGTGTTCTTCCCATCCTACTTGTACATGGAGAGCATCATCTCCATGTGGCAAGGCATGGGAATCTTGGATCAAGTCTGGAAGAACAAGCTGCTTCTGGTTGAGACCCCCGACAGCCAGGAGACCTCCTTGGCCCTGGAAACATACCGCACAGCATGTAGTAACGGCAGAGGGGCTGTGCTTCTTTGCGTCGCTCGCGGTAAAGTCTCGGAGGGTATTGATTTTGACCATCACTATGGGCGAACTGTGCTTTGCATCGGCGTGCCATTCCAGTACACCGAGTCGCGCATCTTGAAAGCTCGCCTCGAGTTCCTGCGCGAGACATATCGCATTAAAGAGAACGACTTTCTATCATTCGATGCTATGCGTCACAGCGCACAGTGTCTGGGGCGAGTCTTACGTGGCAAAGACGACTACGGAATCATGGTGATGGCGGATAAGCGTTTTGCGAAGAAGCGCAACCAACTACCCAAATGGATATCGAGCGCACTGATGGAGAGTGATTCGAACATGTCCGTTGATCAGTCGGTCGCCACGGCTAAGAAGTTCTTGAAGACGATGAGCAGGCCTTTCCCGGCACGGATGCAAGACGGCATTAGTACCTGGTCTTACGAAGATCTCATGCGCAACAAGGGCAAGATTGACGCAGAGCGCCAGCTGGACCATCAGATGGCTGGTAACGGAGACGGGTACCAAGAGCACCGCGACGATGCCATGGCAATTGAGGTGGATCCAGAATTCGATGCGGCCATGAACGATATGGACGTGTAGCAAAACAGACACCACAAATTCAAGTGCAGGTTGAGCAACGAGTATATCGAAAGCACTAACGATTGCATGTTCACACGTACATTCCAGGCATATTAGCCAGCCCGGTTCAGGTGGAGTTCTGGAATTGCTCCGTGCTGCATCCGGAACGTCGGTCCGCGTCGAGAGGGTATGCAGTTCTGACAACTTTGAGTATCACTAGCACAAGGGTGTCTTCTTTTCTTATACGTTGCCTATATCCTCATCTCGTCTTTGACATGCAAATCACATAGGTAGTTTTAAAGTCACAGCATCAACTCAAAGGTTTAGGGCTTGAGAGTGTACAAGCGATGCGGGTACAAACGCGCGCTAAATCTGACAGTGTTTCATCTTCCACTATACATCCTACGCCGACGAGACCTCCCAAAACCTAACTGCAGCTTCTATTTACCCTAAGCAATCTCGAAGCAATCTCGTTCCGCATTAAACGGACTGCCACGCCCGTCGCCGGTGTTTCGACCTCCGCCCGCATGGGAAGCGAGCGAGTACAAGATGTATTGACAAAAGGCCCTTCTGCCTTCATTTGCTTGTAAGCACCAAGCCTTCCGATCCCTCTCCTTGACCTTTATTCTTCTACAGTAGGCAGAGCCGCTGTTCACTGTGCGAGTTGACCTTGCCAACCTTTCATTCGTTCGTACACAACATCATTATGGTCTCTGCAACCGCTCTTCTCGCCCTCGTTGGCACAGTCTCGGCCGGCACTGTCTTGTGGGACGGTCGTGCAAACGACTACGCCGACAGCTCTTTCCTCGACAAATGGTCCTGGAGCTCCCAGACTGGGCCTTACCAGTGGTACATCCACGGCTCCGGCAGCACGAAAAACTACGTCAACATGGACGCCTCGTCCAAGAACCCCGCCGATACAGGCTCCAAGCAAGGCATCAAGATCACCAACGACAAGACCTCGTCGTGGAACGGCCAGACCATGCTCCGTACCGAGTTGATCCCGCAGACCAGCGCCGCCATCAACAAGGGCAAGGTCTTCTACCACTTCTCCATGCAGCACACAGGCACAAACGCGCCTTCGCCTACTGGAGAGCACCAGATCAACTTCTTCGAGAGTCACTTCACCGAGATGAAGTACGGCGCCGAGGGTGGTTCTGACAACCACCTCCACTGGTACGCCGGTGGCAAGTCGCAGTGGGATGCCGAGCTCACTGCCGATACCTGGCACAACGTCGCCTACGGTATCGACTTCAGCGCCGGCAGCGTCGAGTTCTACCACTCCACGGGTGCCGATGCCTTGAAGAAGACTGCCGGCCCGGTCTCGGTCACCGCAGACTCCAACGGCGCTGACTGGCACTTGGGTGTCCTTCGCCTGACGAACGACGGCAAGACCGAGGACTGGAACTTCTCTGGCGTGTACATCGAGAGCGGCGACCTCACCACTTCGGTTGTCAGCCCTGGTGGATCCGGTGAGGCGCCTGTGCCGGCTTCGTCTACACCCAAGTCCTCTGCCTCGTCGAGCGTCCGCTCTTCTTCGTCGGCGACCAAGGCATCTACCTCTACCAAGGCCTCAGCCACCACCACTAGCGTTTTCTCTTCCACGACCTCTGCCCAGGCTGAGAGCTCGTGCGTAGTCGAGTACGTCTATGTGTAAGTGCGGTTGAGAACGTTTGCTTAGGTCACTGCCACATGTCAGCATGCTGGATTCGTAGATACTTACTTTATAACACATGCCAATGTTGACTTGGAGCGTCATCTTCACAAGCCTTCGGTGACGAAGCAAACACACCGTATCATCCATCTCTTCACTGTAGCCAACGCTCCTCACTGCAGTGCACATAAAGTCTTGACGGTTGCACGCCTACTTCCCTGCACCACACTCTTTCGACATCTATTCCTTCTACCCAACAACCCCACCCTTCCACACCAACTTCTCACACAACATGCCGAGCCTCAAGAACCTCGTGCTCCTCGTCGCAGCCACCGCGACTGGCGTCGTCCAGGCCCTCCCGGCTGTCGAACTGATCGACCGCCAACAGCACCTCATCGGCTGGTTCGCCATGTGTCCCGGCCCGCTCTGGGGCGCTACATGTCAAGTCCCCAGCTGGACCAGCAAGCAATGCTGTCAGTAGTCCAAGCCACACGTCAAAACCAACCACTCATGCTAACGTACCCCACCTCGTCGCAGACCCCCTCCCCGCCGCTCTGAACGGCGCCGTCCAATCCGCCAGCCCGGTCAAGAGCGGTGCGAAGGGATCCTGCTTCTTGTACCAGTAAGTTGAATTCAACCGAGAATTATCGCGATTCATCGTTCCTTGCGAACCCGGAGAACTAACATCTTCCTACAGCGAGGACGGCTGCAAGGGCGAGGGCACGCCGCCGATCACTTACCCGGGTATCGAGAACTTCGAGACCGCTGGTATCTACGGCTTGTACAAGAGCTGGGGATGTGACTGCGGCGATGTCTGTGAGCCGTACTGAAATCTTGTCGAACTCTCGGGTGGAATGAAGCGGCAGGCGAGCGCTTCCCAAACAGCGACATACCACCCGACGACCTCGACCCACGACCTTTGAGAGTGGAGTTTGCCGCTGGGTAGCGAGCGGTGCATGCTGGCTTGCTAGTGACTGATTGATTGAGCGTCGATTGGCAATTCGAGATGGATACCTATTACCCGTTCCAATGTGTTTCTAACTTGCAATGTGGTTGATTCCAACTTAGCATTTTTTTATCCCAATATTCCGTCCCACCGTCTCAATGTTTTTTGGTACAAGTTGACATCGTGATTGATCGAGACTCGAGGACACGGGTTTGCGGAGGGTGTATGCCAAGTAATGCTAAGACAACATCCATTCGTCCAGACGCTCTCAGATGGTGTGGAGAGGTTGGAGAAGAGGACTTGGACTCGGGGAAGAAAGCTGGGCTGAACGAAAGCAATTGAAGGGTTCGCTACCTTGTTGTATGGCGGCACAAGGTCATGCTGTCACGTGATACTTCCCTCACATCTCTCAAGATCGCACGCCTTGTCTAAGGTGGAAGTCTTGAGTGAGCCTTCGTCCGTAAGTAAGATTGCAAAGCCAGCCGGCAACGCATGTGTTGTAATCTCTTCTTTTCGAAGCGACCGAAATCCAAGCATTGCTGCCCTACAACCACGAGAAATGCCATCTTCATCCGCCGAGCCGAGGTATGTCGGTCAACGTCATGCCGAGAGCTCTCAGAGAGCGCCATGTGAAGCTGCAGAAACGAATGTTATTCTTCCTTCTCTCCCGGAATAATAAATCGTTAGCTCGTGTGTTCTCGTCTCTCACATACCAATCCCTCTAATCCAACCCTCTCGCACTCTTCCTCAGCTCGCCTTAGCCCCTTCGAACACTGTAAGAAGCTACTCGCTGCTTCTCTCCCCGCCATCATGCCCTCCACCAGCGAAGCCGTCGTCGACAAGCTCCCTTCGCCCGCCGAGCTGAAGGAAGATGTTGTAGTCGCTACCAAGAAGTCGCTGCAGAGCTTACGCGATTTCGCGGCAGGCGGCGTGGGAGGCATATTCGCAGTGGTGGTGGGACATCCGTTCGACTTGGTCAAGGTGCGCATGCAGACGGCCGAGAAGGGCGTCTACACGGGTGCTATGGATGTTGTGAGGAAGACTATTGCGAAAGAGGGAATGGCAAGGGTGAGTTTTTTGAAGTGGTCACGCAGGGAAGGAATGCGTTGTTGACAACGACATCTAGGGTCTCTATGCTGGTGTGTCGGCGCCTTTGGTTGGTGTAACACCGATGTGTAAGTCTATCTTGTAAACATCAGACGATACCTCACGAGCTCGTGCTAACTAGTTATTCTCAGTCGCTGTTTCATTTTGGGTATGATCCGCTCAAAACAATCGCTTTCCTGCAAAGCAATCCCTAACAAACTCTAGGGCTACGGCGTCGGCAAGCAACTCGTCGAATCAGTCTCCACGGTCAAAGACGGCCAATTCTCAGTCGCCCAAGTGAGCGCCGCAGGCTTCTTCTCCGCCATCCCCATGACCGTCATCACCGCACCCTTCGAGCGCGTCAAGGTCCTCCTGCAGCTGCAGGGCCAAAAACAGCTGGGCCCCGGCGAGAAGCCCAAATACTCGGGCGGCACCGACGTCGTGCGCCAGCTGTACAAAGAGGGCGGAATCCGATCCGTGTACCGCGGGTCAGTAATGACTCTGGCGCGCGACGGGCCCGGTTCGGCCGTCTACTTCGCCACGTACGAGACGATCAAGCGCCGCCTGACGCCCAAGGACGAGAACGGCAAGCCTGGCCAGCTCAGCATTCCCGCCGTCATGGCGGCCGGTGGCGCGGCCGGTGTCGCCATGTGGATCCCTGTCTTCCCCGTCGACACTGTCAAGAGCCGTTTGCAGAGTGCTGAGGGAAACCCCACCATCTCCGGTACGGTTAAGCAGTTGTACGCTCGGGGAGGTTTCAAGGCTTTCTTCCCTGGTATGGCGCCGGCTATGGCGAGAGCGGTTCCTGCGAACGCGGCGACTTTCTTGGGAGTGGAACTTGCGCACCAGGCTATGAACAAGATGCTGGGTTGAAGGGGCTGCAGTTCTCCTCTTGGATACTTTTTTCTTTTTGTGAGCAGAAACGTTGGGAAGAGGAAGCATGGCGCTATGGGATCTCATTTACTGGGCAGACCGGAAGTCTTGTAACTACTAAGTACGTACTGCGCCGGCCATCACTAAAGTTCAACCGATAGATTTACAGCTATTATTACAACGATTGCAACACAGACCTGTCTTGAGAACATCAACATCTTGACACCTTAATTTATGACCGGTACTTTCAATACGGGGTTGTACATCTCTGTTCGTACTTTCTCGCTAAATCCCATACAAAAATGTCATTACGATTACACAGCACTACGAACGGACTGAGGTTTCAACAGGCCACCCGAGACTTCAGAGTCTGGCGACAAAGGCCAATGGCTCCCAGCGCGCGCAAGACTGTTCTGCCGCAACGGCTCTGCTGGTCGCAGGCCGCCATCGCCATTCGTGCTATTGCTGTACCACCGCGTCGCCTCCTCCGGCGTCCGGTCCTGAACCGCATGTACTCCAAGCGTGCTATTGCTATTCCACCGCACGGGCTCGGTGCGATTGTACGCTTCGAGATCTTTGGGGTTGGAGTGAGGCTGATAAGTCGCGGGCGGATGGCTGCTATTGCTACCGTCATCCAGACTGCATCTGGTCAGGTTCTGCATGTCTATGCTGTTGGTTTTGTCGAAGACGTCGTGGGTTTTGCTCGGGTGGGTTTGGGAGTCGTTTTGGTGGCTGTCGATCTGGCGGTGGTTGAAAGTGTCGGTGGTGCGGCTGCGGCTTTTGCTTTGGACGCCGCCGTTGATGGATGGGCGGGAGAACATTGTTGAGAGGTAGCGGCGGAAGAAGGCTCGGAGTGAAGGCGCGCAGGCGCAGATGATGCCTAGTTGAAGTTCGATGGTGGTCCAGACGAGGAGGTTGAAGCCTGTCCAGCTGGTGTCATAGGTGTTGCCCAGCTTGATCAGGTAGTATGTTCGACCTATGCCGGCGCCGGCGACGCTGAATCACAGAGTCAGTAGGATGTCAGATAGTAAAAAGATAGGCGAGGTCCGTCACTCACAGTAAGCCCATGCCGAAGATGATGTTCAAGCCAATCTTCTGACTCCGGGGAATGTCGAGGGAGTAATAGTGAAGAATGATGAAAGGCAACGCAACGGCGTAGATGTCGCTCACGATACTCAGGACTCCAATGACGACGTTCAGAGCGGCTCCTGGCGAGCAGGTGTATTCCTTGTTCCACGTGTAGTCGTAGCTCATCCAGTAAGCTTCTAGAGGGCGACATATCAACGTGTATCCTAGGATCGTTCCAAGTAGATACAGTGCGTGGAAAGCTAGTGCAGAGTAAATGGCGAGCCTCCAACGCTTGGCGAGTGTTCCGACGACGAGACGACGGTAGAAGAGAAGGACTGAAGCCTTGGTAGCGCCCGAACCGACGAGCATTAGAACTTGCAGGATCCAAGCTATCTACGAGAGAATACTGTCAGCTGTGTTTCCGCGATTGGCACACGATATGAGCATGCTCACCAATGCAGCGCCAGAAAACTGTGTCACTGGAACATCCCACGTATGTCGGTCGACGCCATACTGGGCGGTTGTTATCCACGCACCGGTAGTGAACGCGACTGAGCTCAACTGACACGCGACACATAGTTAGCGACAGTACTTGCGGTTTCTCGGAGAGACAAGCGACAAACCCAGGCGATGAGCATGAAGATGTCATCCAACCCAAACGGTCCGGATATTCGTCGTATGCGCAGGTAGAATCGTCCCCAAACTAGTAACGTGGAAGCGACTTGCCAGCTCATTGCGAAAGCAGGCATCCATTGTCGCCGTATAGGGTCGATGAGATTTGGCTTCGGCCAACCCGCCAACACTGACGGTGGGATTTCTTCGATGTTGCCCATCTAGACGGTGATTTGATCGTGATGTCCAGGCCTCAGTGGGTTCAAGCAGTTAGGGTTCGATCTGTGTACATGTAGGGTCCGAGAGAGAAGAGTGGGATCTCCGAGCAGTCGCAGAGGTCGCCGTGTGGAAGAACAATCTTTTCTTCAGCATATGCAGCGCAGTAGTCACCGGCAGCGAAGGCTGGGTCGTCGAAAATGCAGTCTTGCGGGTATCGAAGGGGATCCGATCCTCAAGCTACGCCACGATCTCATGCAAAGGTCTAAAGATCCGGTGGGCGTGTAAGATCCAGGCACGGCAAGGGTCTGCCAATGCAGGTAATTGCCCTCTCGATCCGAAGTGCAGCGGAGACGCATCGGACAAGGCACCTTAAAAGATTGCAATCGGTACGTACCGACTCCAATGGAGCGTCTCAGGCGTTCAGCCCTCGTGAAACGATCCATTGGGAGGCCATCGTATTGGTACCGCTAGCATGTCGGACCTTCGTAGCCCTTGTCTGGCGACACATCGCCCACTCTACCGGGCGAGCTGATGACAGCAAACGACGCAACAGCTGCAGGCTAGTTTGCCATCTTCATGTCCTTGAGATTTAGACCCAGTCGATGGGATTGCAAAGGCGAAGCCCGAAGACCAGGGTATGGGCAAGTAGTCGCTGCGGGCCTGGTTTTCCGCATCCTCATCGTCCTGGGTCTGCATGACTGTTCCACTGAGGTGCGTCGGGGAGATGTCTAGTTGCAAGCCTATCGTCCTTCGTCAGTCAGTCGGGGCCCCACGAGAAACTCCTTGTGGGGTGGTGGTAGGTGATGCCGACTGAATCCTGAAACTTGACACTTTGAAGTGCATGGTGTTAGCATTCAAGGGCATCGGTTGCGCGCACGTGGCAGCTGTTTGGTGTCGATGATCCCTGTCGATAGCAGAAGCGACTGCCCAAAAGGGGCTACGGACGTCGCACCCGCCGATCCCGCTCCAAGTGTAGATGAATTGCCGGGCGATGGATCGACATTGAAATGACCAAGTCGCGTAAGTTGTAATTCGCTTGTGGTGGGATAAATTAACTATTGCGCCAGCCAATATCAACAACAACGACACGAGATAAACTCGGCTTTGTCTCGAAGCGCCGACACTGACAGCTCAGATTCGACGCAGTCCCACTAGTCGAGGGTCGCGTTCTAGGCGCAAAGTATGTACAGTCAGAGTTCTTCTGTTATTCACTCACTGTTTCCATTTCAGACAACCATGAAAGTATGATAGGCGAAACTTTGTGCTAGACTGCCGCAGGATCTTCGACAGAGGACACACGCAACTGTAAACCACGTGTGATATCTGCCATGCATTCCCGTTGAGATGCAGATGCGATGAAAAGTACCAGTACATGTAATCAAGGACGCCATGACAATGTATAGGCAGATCTGAAGATCGACCATGTGTCTGTTGGGTTGAGGATCGAGATAGATACCGCCACCGCCACCGTTCTGTGAGCGTCACTTGAAACAACTCCTTCCTGCAGTGTCAACTGACTCAAGAAATCCAGCCCTACCACCTTTCCTTTCTCCGTCGCATGATCACATTAAACCCTTTCCCATGCCCGCCACCAAAGTCCGATGTTCGCCGCCACCAGAAGGTCCAGCATAGCAACGCCGTCTGGATGCACGATCAACTTTCCCAGCTTGGCTTGCTTGCCGCCGAACCCACCACCAGCACGTTCCTGCCCGAGACTGAGATCCAACTTCCCATCTTCGTCCACCATGTATGTGGGAAGCTCTTGGTCGCCGTCAGGGCTTGGACCACCTCCCCAACTGTCGTTAGATTTTAGCCGGCGATGCAAGCCATGGAAGTATGAGCCGCGCTTTTCAGCCACCGTCGTCGAGGCAGATGCTTGTTTGTTTGTCGTGGGGAGATTGAATCGCAATTCTGACACCTCAACGCTCCCCTGGTTGTTTGGGAGGAGATGGCGGCATTTCAGGGCTTTGCCTGAGGTGGAAGTACTGAAATCACAGCGCCCGTCCCACGGACTAAAGAAAGAGTAACCCGCACTCCGTCGATCCATAAGCGGCGGGGCGAGATCTGGGTATGGGGACGTTTCGGGATTCCTGCGGCTGCTTGCGTTTTGAGAGATGGGGTTCTGGCTTGGCTTCTGGATCCATCTGCGGTCGCTGAAGCGTGAGCCGGGCAAGTATAGACGACGTCTGAACGTCCCTTCAGGTGTTGCGTCGTTCTCTGAAGAGCTTGTTGAAGTGCTGATTCGACTGTCAGATCGGTTGCTGTTGACGTATTGTTGATAGCCTGGATTGGTGATGTCCAACCACAACGGCGCGCCGCCTTTTCTGGTTTTGCCGTTGATAGTAGGACTGAGCAGGGCAGCTGAGCTTACTTCTTCCGCTGGAGGATCGCGGACGGTGGCCACATTCCACTGGGCACAGGTCGCAGGATCTCGGCGAATGATGGTGAGAGAGCCGGCTTGCGGCAAGGTCCCGAAATAATCGCTGCGATGTTCGCTTTTGGGCTTTTCTGGTGAGTGACGCTTTGGGTAGGCATCGTTCACTGTTAAAGAGCTGCCGTAGCCTTCATCTTCTGCGGGAGGCGACGGAAGCTGGCGTCTGGGCACTTCCGGCAGGTCTAGGACCGAGATATGAGACGGTGCAGCGTTGGTAATGTCCGACAGTACTGGCTTACGGGCCACTTGACTCTTCACACGTGAAGGCGCATTTTGCTGGTGATAGGAGGTTTGCAGCTCAGGCAAGCGTGGGAGCTGCCTTGAGGGGGATGGCGAATTCCTCAAAGGCGACCTAGGTGGCGGTACGGGTTTGCGTCGTTGGGCGTTCTCGTTCGTCAAAGTGATGAGTTCAGTGGCGTTGCTGTTGACCGAGCTTGGAGCCTGGTGTTGCAGGGCCTCGGTGTCTGCATCTGTGTTGAAGTGCACATAGTACAGCGAGCTCTGGACGTCTTGTGCCGTGACGATCTTCTCGCGAGGTTTGAGAGGCGTCAGAAAGACATCTCGGCTTCCTGGAACGCGGGCGATGTAGAGTGTTAGAGATTGTTTGAGAAAGTCGCGTCCTCCATGGGGATGTGGCGGCGGGTTTGATGCAATTGGTGTGATGGAGGAGAGTGAGCCAGCCTCGATCGCTGCTGGTATGTTGTATGCCATGTTCGGTGGATACCTATGTCGATGTGGAGTGAATGTGATGTGATGAATCACGAGCTGTTGTGTTGATGTTTGCTCGCTCGCTGACAGGCAGCAGCTAAAGATAGCAGTCACTGTACACGTGGTGGTGGTGGTGGTGATGATCGAATAAGAAGTCGCAACCAAGACAAGTTATGTTTCCAGAAGACCGTTGGATGTCTCTCCCCAGAAGCGGTTCGTCATGTTTTGGATGACTTCGATGTTGATTATTTACAAAGAGGCTAAGGTTGCTTACGATGGCTGGGTGGCTGGGGGCTTTGCTGTTTGTTGAAAAAGTTTGTGTACAGATCACTAGAGCAATCTCGTTCAAACGCTCACAAATCACTGTGTACCGAGGGCGACGATCCCGGGCTGTGTTTTCTCTCCGCAACTTCGCCTCTTCTTGCGGACTGGGGTTTCTTACTCTCGTCCACGCCTCAGATCAGTGCATTCAAGCTCCATTTGAAACACGCACTCAGACTTCTCCTCTTATGTTCAACATGTCCTGATCATGACACCAAGCAAACGTTGTAGAGCAGTTTGCCGCACGTAATCCGCGGTGGGGACACACGCCCAGCCACCAGTTACCAGGGTTGGCCTACGAGGAGAATGGGTGACGAAAGATCCGCGTACACCATTCGAAACAGCTACCCTCAGACATGGCATACTTATCTAAAATCACGCAAACCCGATGTCGCCGCCATGCTAACAGAGGAGAAAGTCGATGTAGAGATTGGCGGTATGGAGTCAAGACGAAGAAAAGGACAACCATTTCTACTGACTGATAACAAGTTAATTACGAGGTGACACAAACCCACAACGTCCCCGATCATTGTTTCGCTCTACTACACCTTCCAATCTTCCTCGAAACGAAGCATTCCGAAAATGTCTCCAGTCACAATTGCGAGTGCAAGGCTAGGAACGTCTTTCCCTCAAGTCCTGGTCTCTGCCTCGTCGGCCAATTCCTGCAACAACTTCCACCTGGTAGACCTACTCGCAATATCAATTGTGTCGACAATCTCAGCCAGTGGAGCTAGGCGTCTCACCAAGTGGCCAATCCAAACACCTTTGCCCTTTACGGCTCCTTTGTAAATGTTGAATCGGTGGCCAAATGCTGGGTAGGCTGCCGCGTTCTTTTCGTGGTCGATTGTTGCGGGAAGGGTTGCTTCGGCTGAACGCGCCTCGATGCGTGCAGCTTCACAACGGTGTCTGATCTGAGCAACAAGCTTGCATAATCCTTCAGCTGTGCCCGTTGGCAGCATCGCTCGTTGGGACTCTCTCTTGTTGTGCTTGGACTGCTCAGACTGCTCAGACTGCTCAGACTGCTGAGACCCCAACACACCCGAAGCACCTTCGAATCGCACAACAACCTTGGATCGCAACAGTAAGATAGGCCAGAAGATATGGGGGAGCATACTGATATTGACTTGATTGCCTCCCATGTGAGGAACAAGCGAGAAAGTCAGTTCCTCCAACATGCTGTCGCCGCACATGAACAAACACAGACGCGTGGTTATCCTGCAAGCTTTCCAAGCGTCCACATGGCCAGCCGACTGCCCAAGGTCCAGTTTGATGGTCAAGCGCTTCAGTCCGCGCAATACGAAATTCATGGTCTTGCAATGTAACACCCAAGAATAAGTGTCGTCGCGGCTGACGTCCTTGAAGAGCAGATCGCGTTCAGGACACTCGAACTCCAACTTCCAGCAACTCTTCTTCGCACATTTGAGGACCGCTTTGAAGCGGTTTCCGTTGTACAAGACCGGCTTCGCTTCAGTGTATATGGCCTTCGACGTGCGGAGCAAAGCTGTGTGGATGAGGCCGCTCGACCGGGATGGATGGGTTTCGGTCGATTTTCTGAACTCTTTGTCAGGATCGAGTAAGAGCTCGTACACGCGGAGGCGAAGTTCGGGGGGGAGTTCGCTGAAGTGTGGGAATGTCCATTCTCGGTCTAGCTCTCGCAAGCGAGATGTCAACCTGACTCTGTTGGTCTTTTTGTCGAAATCGACCCCAGTGCGGTCTTTGATGAAGCGACGTAGCTCTGCAAGGCTGCACTTGCCGTATCTGATGAACGATCGACGAAGCTTACGTTCGACGCGGATCGGAAGCTTCTTGTTCGCCATGATGGGCGGACGGGTGGTCGTAGAACGGATCTGGTGCTGTCCACTTTTAAGCGGGCAGTTTGGAGCGCTTCTGGAGTGAAGTTGTGGTCACGCGCACGTGAAAGCCGCATGGAAGCAAACGCGGACGGCCCCGTATAGTTGTTTCACTTCACTTGTACTTGTCAGTGTCCCTAGTGGCGCATCAGGCACTAATTTGGATTCCTAACGTCCAATCGCATCGCGAGCGAGTTGATCCAAGAGGGACCAACATAAAGCGTTCCTCGTTTGAAGCTTAACACTTTACATCAACTTCTGCCGACTTACAAAATCCAGCATTTCTGCAAGCACTTCCCTCTCCCGTCCGTCTGCGTGCGAGCACGCCCACGATGTCCGTCGCTACACCAAAGCGGCAGCACTCTCCAAAACACTCCCTCGATTATCACTCATGCGATGTCGAAGAGCTCTACGGCTTTATCCGAAGTCGCACCACACTCAAAGCAGCAGCAATCCGAAAGCTCAACAAAGCGAAGCTGGTTGCCCGTCTCAAAAAACTCGACATTCAACGTACATTCTCGCGCTTCATGGACCTACATCCCGAGCTCAGGCTCCACATCTACGAGCGACTCCTTTTCATCGACGGCCAAGAGAGCGGCAAACATCATTCAGCTATTCTACGAGTGTCCAAAGTGATTCACAGCGAATTCGAGCCTGTATTGTACTGCAAGAACAGCTTCTTCTTGGAATTCTTCATGCAAGCAGACCGGCCCATCGGGCTCACTGTGTCCGGATCATGGGAAACACAGTGGGACCCGTTTCCATACGAGCTAGGGAAACCACTAGATGTACCTTTGGCGATGAAAGTTGACATGCTGTTCGGTCTGAGACAGTTGACAATTCGCCTGAGCATTTTTCGAGGCAGTTACTATGAACCGAATAATTCGTTCGCGCGAATCTGCCTCGCGCTTTCCAGTGCCAGCAACCTTAAAGCTCTGATCATCACCAACCTAGTCGAAGAAGTCTAGTGGAAATCTGCGCGACTATACGATGTTGTGTCGCCTGCCGCTTTCGTCCACCCGGCTGCCAAAATTACCTTGGAAGGAGGGTGCCCAGCATTACACAATGCGCTGGAAGAATGCAGGCGCAGGATTCATTCGCGCGCGCGTCTCACTGCCCTGGTTTTGGAGCCGTTCTCTCAAGAGCAACGCACACATTGAGAGCTGGTCCAATAGGACTTAGCACGGAGACGGTCTACATGATCGGCATGGCGATGGAACAAGTCCAACATCAGATCAGAGTGCAAAGGAATTATGGTGATGTTCGGGAGTTGATAGCCATCTTCCAGAAATTGGACAACTGTGCCGCCAGTGCGGAAGTGGAACTTGCGGATCTGTGACCATTGGTCGCCTCAATGTCTTTGAGACTAGTTTGGCACACGATACAGGCCAGCAGCCTCTGATGATAGGGACATTGAGTGCAATGATTATGCGAGGGTGTTGACACTGTGAAGTCATGGGGTTAGTGTTGGTTTTGAAGGTATGTCGGGTGCAGCAGGCAGCAGTGGATCTACTTCACGCTTCGAACCTGACATTGAGTTGCTGCTTCCAAAACAAAAAAACGAGATAGCGAGAACGAATCAGGAACAAAATTTGCCTATTGTCGCTAACACGATCGAGAGTATCTATATGTAGTTCATGAACATGACAAGAGATCTTTACAAACCCTCGACAGCTTCTACATTTGTTCGAGTGACATATGGCTGGGATGTTGTAGGGTTAGGGTTTGGGTTAGACAGTACGTGACATGTTCTCCAACTCCACTCACATACTGTAGTCTTTCCGCTAACGGCTTGTCTTGTCCAAACGTACATTTAGTATGTAGCTTGAATCGTTCTTCTTTGATCAATCGCATCTTCTTCGCAATCCGCTGCCTTTGACTGGGCTTCATCGTCACGAACAAGATGTCATATTACCGAAGGTTTTTCGACACGGAGAAAGCTCCACTGAATGGCACTGACTGACTGGCAACGATGGAATTTTCCGCCCCCACCGGATTTCCGCCGGCGTGAATGACATCCTAAATCGTGAACATTGCTTTTGATGGATCAGGACGCGGTCTATCAATTTGCTCCCATTTGATAGAGCTCATTGTTTAAAAAGCACATAAAAGTTGAAGATTTTACATTTTTGAAAACACAGTCTCTGAACTGTCAACAGGTATCTAGAAGAAAGGAAAAAGCAACACCAAGAAGACGACCACATCCCGCTTGGCTCAGCAAGACCAACCCACGACACAAACAACAAGAAAACAAAAAGAGACATCACGATGTCCTCCAAATCCGCCCCTGGAACGATTCACATCGCCCCCTCCGAAGCCTCCCGGATCCAATCTCGCATCAAAGACCGCAAGGCAAAATGCTCTCAACTGGCCGGCACGCCACGCCAGCCCACAGACAAGCAAGCCCTGCACCAGACGATCACCATGCTCAACCTCACAAACGACATGGATCTCATGGGAGGAGGGGGAGGTTTTGGCGGTGGAGAGCCGGAAGAGAAATCCGAAGCGATCACGGTTCTTGCTATCAACCCTCCTTACACCCCTTCGACTGCCGAGTTGGCAGAGCTGGAAGCGATTAAACTGGGAGATTTGCTCATGGAGAAGAGGCACGAGGGGAAGAAGTTGAGGGTTCGCAGGAGGGAGGCGGTTGTTGAGTTGAAGGGCCGGTCTTGGACTGTTGTTGAGGATGCCGAAGGCGAAGACGTCGAGAGGCTGGAAGTTGTTTTGCACAAGTCTAAGAGTGGCGAGGATTGGTTGGATTCGATTCCGATGGGGGTTCAGATTACGATCAAGGAGCCGCTTTTCACTCTGAACGACGATGGCGAGCCTACGTTGAGGATCGATCATCCGGCGGATGTGGTTGTTCATTGGCAGGAGAAGATTGCTGCTGATGTCGAGAAGACTGCTTCGTCCGCTCTCGAGAGAGCGACCAAGTGCAAAGAATCAGGCAACGCGGCTTTGAAGCGCAAGGAACTCCTCGACGCACACGCGCAGTACAGCGCCGGCCTGGCGATTCTCACCGAAACGCAAGAGGAGAACGAGGAAACTACCAAACTCCTCCGCGACATCCACCGCAACCGCGCCCACGTCAACCTTCAGCTGCAGCGTATGGACGAAGCGAAGCTCGACGGCCGGACAGCAGTCACCAACATCGACGACGCCCGCCACAAAGACCTCGACAGCAAAGCATACTTCCGCGCCGCCTGCGCCGCCTACAACCTCGGCCAGTGGCAGGAGGCCAAGATGCTATTCGAGAAGCAACAGAGTCTTGCCCCAGCGGACAAAGATGCTGCGGCGAACTTGGAGAAGTTGCAAAAGCGTTTCCGCGAGAGCGAGACAGGCGTGTACGACTTCGATGCAATCAGGGCTGGGTTGTCGAAGCTTCGTCCGCGCGTTGATGCTGCGGATTACGACGGTCCCACCGAGAGGAAAGAGAGCAAAGGACATGGATTCGGTCTGTTCGCGACGAAAGACATCCCCGCCGGTTCCGTCATCCTATGCGAGAAAGCTCTCGCACTCGTCTGGAGCCACGAGGCCGACGGCTGGACAGCTCTCACCGTCGACGCTCGCGACGGCCAAACGCGCGTGCAGCCCGTCGGTCTGACGAAGAACCTCGTCGCCAAACTGACCGCGAACCCGTCTCTGATCGCAAAGGCAACGAGTCTGTTCGGCGACCACGCAGGCCTGGGCACGCAAGTGCTGATCAAAGACGGCTCGCCTGTAGTCGACACGTTCCAAATCCACGACATCGTCTCGCGCAATGCTTTCGGACCCGGTGAGATCTTCGCCAGCAAGCAGCAGCAAGACGGGCGTAAAGCGAGTACGGGTCTGTGGGTGCGCTCGGCGTACATCAACCACTCGTGCATCCCAAACGCGGCGAAAGACAGCGTGGGTGACCTGATGGTGTTCCGCGCCGTGCGCGATATCGCAGCCGGCGAGGAGATCACGCACTGCTACTCCGAGGCAATCGATCTCAAAGACCGCGCCGCGAACCTGAAGACAACGTGGGGTTTCGAGTGCGATTGCAAGCTGTGCAAGGCCGAGAAGAAGGATGGCGCGGCGTTGAGGACTAAGCGAATGGAACTGATGGGCCAGGCTGAGGCGTTGATGGCAAGAGACGATGTGCGGATTGCGAAGCGCGTGACCGTGGGTAGGCTGGAGACTGTGATGAAGGAGTTGGATGCTACTTACAATGAGCAGAGGTATCAGGGTATTCCTAGGTATGGGGTGGAGAGGATCCAAGAGTGGATTGGGTTGGCAAAGAAGGGATTGAAGCTGAAGTGAGCTGGTGTTGCCATAAGTTAGCTAGGTAGATATCTACTGGCATGTAACTGATGATTTAGTCGCGAAAGCAAGGAAACGTATTATCCTTTGGTGTCTAGGGTCCAGGAGTGCTCAAATTGAACTGTGATTTTGGGTGGATCAAAAGTAATTACATTGTGAAGATAATCGCATAGCCCAGACTCCATAACACCATAACGCTGCGCTCCCTGGTGTGGCAAGTAAGTATCGGCATGTAGGTACTGTGGGTAGGAGGCAGCGCCCACCTCGCGCGTCAAAATTCAAAATCGCAATCGCAGCGCAGATGGCGCCAATTCAATGCATGCGCCCGCTCTTTTTGAGTTCCGTGTGTGCTGTAATGTAATGCTGAAGGAAAAACACGCCCGAACATGGGGCTAAAACCCCGCCTGCCCTCTTCTCTCAAAGGCTTATAGGTCGTCGCGTTCGCATCCTTTCTGTGTTTCCAATGTCTCAATGTCCAAAGTGTGGTGAGAGTGTGCTGTCGATACTACTCTTCTTCGACGTACTCGTCGGCTTCCTCCTTCACTCTAGTGGTCATGTAGGCGGCGCACAACGCCGCGAGACCACCAAGACGGAGCACCCATGCAACAGACTCATCTCCCATCGTGCCACGAGGCTTTTGCAGGAATTTAAAGATGATGGAGCTGGCCAGAGTGGCAATGACTTGCGGTGCTGCGATAGAGACGTTGTGAATGCCGAGCACAACGCCAGCCTGGTCGGCACCGTCGGACGGGTCTTCGCCCCGGGCCAGCATCTCACCCTCCCTGGTTGGCGGTGGTTCAATAAGGCCGCGACGAATGTTTTCACGCTTGCTGATCTCACCCGCGATGAGTGCAAAGGGAGCCCAGTTGGTCATTGCCCATGGGACACCAATGGCACCGACGAGGATGATGGCAGATTTGGCATCCTTGACGAAGAAAGTAGCCCAGCAGAGAAGAGCGAACAAGATGTGACTGAGCATCCACGCGCGTCGCAAAGTCAGCCATCCTATGTCCATTTTCGGCGCGCGGTCGCGGAGTCTGTTGCCACCAGTTGAGATGAATGAGGCATTGCGGTTGGCAGGTGTGTAAGCGAAGTAGTTATCCTTAGTAGTACCACCTGGGGTCTTAGCGCCGGGCGTCATAGGTCCGGGAGTGATACGACCGGGAGTCATGGGTCCGGGAGTCATGGCGCCGGTGGTTTGGGATTCCGGATCTTCGTAGGAGCTTGCGACGATGAAGGGAAGGATGACGCTGGAGGTGAAAGTGGTGAGGGCGAAGATCAGTAGGGCGAAGGTGCCCACACGCGTGCCAGTCTCGTACAAGCTGTCGAGCTCTGCATCGGTCATGTTTGGGTTCTCAGCAAGGAAAGGCTGGACGTAAATCTCGCCAATGTAGGTGGTGATGTAGAAGAGGAACGGGAACCAGCCAATCCAGGCGAAGAATTGTGTCCAGCAGACGGCCTTGATCTGGGTCGGCAGCTTTTGCATGGCGCGGAACAAACCCTTGAAGAAGGCAAAGACACCAGTCTCTTGCTCCGGAGGCGGGCCATCCTGGCGCGGATCACGCTCAGGGCAGAAGATGCAAGTGATGGACAGTGTAACACCCATGGCTGCGCTCGCGATAACACACAGAATCTTAAACTGTGTGTTTCCGAAGAACCAAAGGTACCGAGGGAGGTCGACGTAGCCGAACAGGTAGCCGACAATGTTGCCCACACCAGTCATACGCGAAGCCCAGGCGTTGGCGGTGTCTTGCTGGTGAGTCGGAGCCTGGTCGACGATGAAGGCACGGATGGCAGCCTGAATGACATTGATACTGAAATCCAGAATGTAGATCATGAGGACGGCGAAGGTGATTGTGGAGATTCGGGTGGCCTCGCTGTCTCTAGCGACACCGCACAGCTCCAGGAAGCCGCCGATGAGTTCTCTAGTCCAAGCCAGGGCCATGAGTGAAAGAATGGTGGCAGCAGCACCTCCGATCATGAAAGGACGACGCTTGCCGAAGCGCGAGCGGCATCGGTCTGACTTGGTGCCAACATAAGGCTGTACCAGGGTGCCTGAGAGTGGTCCAGCGATCCAGACGAAGGCGAGGAAAGACTTGCTGATTCCCAGACCAAGCAGGTAAGGTGAACCGTTGGAAAGTTCCACTGACCAGCCGATTTGAAGCCTACACGCGGTTAGCTTTGTTGTTTGCGGCGGTAGATTGTACTTTTTTTTTTTTGCCACTCACCCTCCAATGGCCAATGTCAGCAATATCATGTACCATGTGCTCTTCGACTCGCCCCAGTCATCCTCGTCGTCGATATCGCCAAAGTAATCTCCTCCATCTTGTGGCGTTCCAGAAGACGCGGCGGCTTCCCTCTGACTAGCCAAGAGCGCAGTGTGTTCGTCGGCGCTTCTCTTCTTGAGCACACTCTTGGGCAGGCCCTTGACGACAATGTGGGAGTTCGGGTCGGGTTGCTGAGTGTTGAGCGAAGGGCGGTGGGATTCGTTGGACGTGTTCCTCGCGTGGGAGGGTTTGCCATCAGCTGTGCTCATGACGCCGCGGATGTCTGACTGAGATGAAGTCGGACGACGGGTGTGCAGAGCGCGTGCTTGGGCGGACAGGGAGAGAATAAATAGCCCAGTGCAAGGTGGTGGGAAGAGCAGTAGTGAAGGACTCGAAGGACGGCACAGATGGCAGGTAGGCAACGGGTCGGGTCTCGCCCGGCGGCGACGATCTTTTTGTCTGCGTGTCTGGTTGATTGATTGCTGACGGCCCACGGGTTGTTTTGGACTAGTAGCTTGCTCGCGGTGCTCGCCCTAATTCTACAGTAGCTTCGTCTGGTACTGTACTGCAAATTGGTAGACGCTGGTGGACTGGAATTACGGGTACGGTTGTGGATGTCGTCAAGTGTCTCTCTTGTGTCTGTCTGTGGCGGTTGAAGACAGGTTGGAAGACAAAATCACGACTGGACCTGGCACGGTGTTCGGGTGTGACGTTTTGATCGGACCACCAACACTCAGACTGGGCGATTTTGTTGGGCGACGCGGCATGCAACAATTATGCGGTGAGGGAGAAACATACAGTACATAATATAGTGTACATGCACCGAAGACGAATGAATATGCTCCACTACAGTACATACTGAGGTATCGTGTGACGGCAAGCAGCAGCAACAACGCCCTCGTGCATATGTCTGCAGGCGACCAGGCACAGACACACATGATGGCTTCAAGTTGCACTAACGAATGAGCCAGTGAGCAGATCGAGTCTAGGTATCTCTACTCTCCACGATTTAAATCTCCCACCACCCACAACCTCACCAGACTCTCGTGCTCACATGTGCAGGTCCAAGCACCACACATCATCTACAGTGCACTATCTCACGGCCAGGCCCGTTCCATGCCTTGCGCTGCATCCTTCCTTCCGAGGTTCCGTCGCCAGACTTGCCTGATTGATACTCGTAAGGGTTGATGGACTTCCATGAGATCCATTCGCATTCGAGCTGAAGACTAGGTATCAGAGAGCTGCCTAGAATACAACACTTTACAGTAATAAGATAGGCCAGCACTCTGCAAGACCTTTCTTCTTCTACTCATTCAAAATCGGACTCTTACCTCGTCCACGACACTCCCTCCTCTAACATCAGGCATCGACACCTGGCATCTGCAATCACCATCCACTGTCTACTGTATAGACACTCGACCTCCTTCGCCCACCCGCTAGAGCATGCTGCTTCGGTAACATTGCCTTCACATCGCCAACATGGGCACCGGGAGCATCAGCAGCGCCGTCATCGCGCGCCTGCGCCGTGATGCATCCGATCCAGACGACACCGAAGACCCCGACACAGGCCAGAAGGAGATCTTCTCTTCCTATGCCTTGCTCATCCTTATCCTCCTCTTAATTGTCGCCTTCTTCACCAGCTACATCTTGCGCAGTAAAAAGATCCAGGCGGTACACGAGACGGTCATATCAATCTTCGCGGGAATGGTGGTGGGCTTGATCTTGCGCTTGACTGTGGTCACAAGTGTGTTGGATGCTGTTAGCTTCGACTATCAGTTCTTTTTCAACTTGCTTCTTCCGCCAATTATTCTGGCCAGTGGATATGAGTTGCATCAGGTAGGTCACGTAGATATCACAATCCAATTCCACTGCTGACCGAACCTCAAAGGCCAACTTCTTCCGCAACATTGGAACGATCCTCACTTTCGCATTTGCTGGAACCTTCATCTCTGCATTGGTGTTGGGCGTGATACTGTGGCTGTGGACTCGCATTCCGCTCGAGGGACTGGACATCACTTTCGTCGAAGCCATGAGCGTCGGCGCAACTCTGAGCGCAACAGACCCTGTGACTATTCTCGCCATCTTCAACACTTACAAGGTCGATCCTAAACTATACACCATCATCTTCGGCGAATCGATTTTGAACGACGCCATCGCCATCGTGCTTTTCGAGACGGCGCAAAAATACAAGCCTGGTGCGGAGGCTGGAAAGTTGACAATCCTGAGTCTCTTCGAGTCCATCGGCGTGTTTATGCTGGTGTTCTTCGGCAGTCTCCTGATCGGTATCGTGGTAGGAGTCAGCACCAGTTTGTTGCTGAAACTCACACACGTGAGGAGAGATCCCAAGATCGAGAGCTGTCTGGTTTTCTTGATCGCTTACGCGAGCTACTTCTTCGCCAATGCAATTCACATGAGTGGTACGTCTAGCAATCCGTGTATTCTCAAATTCCGCAGAATCGCAACGCTAATGGCATTTCACAGGCATCGTATCTCTGTTGTTCTGTGGCATTTGTCTCAAGCATTACGCTTACCACAACATGTCGAGACGAACCCAACTCACGACCAAATTTGTCTTCTCGCTCATGTCCCAACTTTCAGAGAACTTCATATTCATCTATTTGGGACTTTCCCTCTTCACATCAACTGGTCTGGAATACAAGCCTCTCTTCATCCTCGTCACGATCATCGGCATCTGTGTGGCGCGCTGGTGCGCAGTGTTCCCTCTTGCCGGCTTGGTAAATTGGTTCATTCGGTACCGAGCGAAGCGCCGCGGTCAAGAAGTTGCAGAGGAGCTTCCCATCAATTGGAAGATCATGATTTTCTGGGCCGGTCTGCGTGGAGCTGTAGGTGTCGCACTGGCCGAAGGACTTGGTGGCACACAAAACGGCTACGCTCTCCGCGCTACTGTACTCGTTGTCGTCGTTCTCACAGTCATCATCTTCGGAGGCACCACGAGTCGCATGCTCGAGATCCTCAAGATCCGTACAGGCGTTGTCGAAGAGATCGACTCGGATGACGAATTCGACATCGAGCCTGTACCGAACAGCACCGGCGCATGGTCGCGCAAGAACGGCAGAGCTTTCGGACACACGCCCAAGCCGTCCAACGGCAACATTAACGGCAACTTTAGTCTAGACCACGTGGAGGGTGGCCGTAACCGTTCCGACACTGCGACTACCTATAGCACAGGCAACGCAACAGGAAGTCCGCCCTTCCCGCCCGAGTTCAACCGCCGCAACAGCTCCCGTGGGCGCACGAACGCACAGAGCACAGCTGAGCAAGGCCTATTGAACCGCGATGACGATGATGATATGCTGCCGTCGGACGACGATAACGACCTCGACCTTCCACCCTCGGCGCGCAGATCACCTAAAAGGGCTCCGAATGTTGAAGTCGACCCCAACAATCCCTACCCTGTTGCAGGCGCTAGAGCGGGTACTCCAGCCGAGCAACAGCAGTCGCACTTGACCGCAAGGGGAGCAATCAACTCCATCTTAAATGCCACGAGCGAGGATGCAGGGAACTTGTTCAACAGATTGGATGAGAGCTTCTTGAAGCCACACTTGTTGCTCGATCCCGAGGGTTCTTCTAAGCATCATGGCCACCACGGCGGTGGCAATGGATCTGGCGGCGACCGTCGCTAAGTAGATTATGTTTGCTTCTTGTATCGCATTTTGTCTTCTTGATGTACTCTTCGTGTAATGTGATTTGTGGCATGTGCCCACGTCGAATGAACCTTGGACGCGCGCTTTCTTATTTCCCTGGTCATGTGGTATTGTCCTGTGATGCATGATCGAGGAAGATCAGATCAGCCCACGAGTTACCCGCCGAAAGGTCTATGTATTGAGGTATTCTACCCTGACCTGCCAAATACCTAGGTGTGTATGCATAGGAGCAAACTCCGAAGACCGTGTGTACGAGCGCCCAGAAAACCACCATCCTGCACCTACACCTTTTAGCGAGTCCCCATCCCCAACGCAGAAACACCCACGCGAGGACTCTTCACGACTATCCATCCGCATTTGCCGTTTCGGTCATGGAAACACAAAAGTCATCCGCTTCCGATGGGCCGCATCCCACGAGTTCCACAACCACAAATGTATTAGCCGGACAACACCAACTGCGGCAGTTCAACGAAACACAGCCCTCAAGCACAAGTCCCGTTTCTCCAGAATCCTCCCAGGCGGCCGGTATCGCAGGCTACACCAACGCCGCGGGAAGAGGGCCGGTGCGACTTTTCGAGACGGAAGATGAGGATGGCCAGGTGGAGGAGGAAGATGAGAGAGGACTGGTAGTATTTGGTGATTTTGAGGTGGATGTAAGTATCTACCTATACACACTTGGATCCCTCTCACTTGTTCCGGACTGTTACTGCTTTGTGTTGACATACTGCCGTACTTTATTCTCCTACTCGGATGCCGTTGTCCAGGAAAACACCTTCGTACATACCATCGCAACATTTTAGCATCCCCATTGCTACAAAAATCGACATTCAAGCGTACAACCTCGGAGAATAAAAGCATGGCTAACCGATCCCCGTCTCAAAATCAGGAAACCTTCGGTGATGATGGCGAGCGCGACAGCGCATACGGAGATGAAGTTGATTCGTGAGTTCGCCTTCGAATCCGAGATTATCATTTCTGCGATTGCAGTGCTGGGCTAACGCTCGCCATACGGATAAGAATCACAACATCGATAGCCGAATCAGTGCAAGCCTACAAATTCGAGCACGGCAGGAGATATCATGCTTTCCAAGAAGGGAAGTACGCGCTGCCAAACGACGATGCGGAGATTTTTCGATTAGGTGGGTGGCTTGATGAGATCGTTTTGTTCTTTGGGAGAGGATACAAGTGGAGGAACCATTCAAGTATATCTGACATGATTTTTTTCTATCGTTCTTACAGAACTCCAACACCGCATCTGGCAACTGAGCCTCGACTCGAGACTCCACCTCAGCCCCCTGCCCGACCCTCTCCGCAATGTCCTAGACATAGGCTGTGGCACCGGCGCCTGGGTCATCGAGTTCGCCGAAGCGCACCCCGATACTCGCGTGATAGGAGTCGATCTCTCGCCAATCCAGCCCAGCGTAGTGCCGCCAAATGTCGAATTCATAGTGGACGACATGACCGCGCCCTGGATTTTCGATCACAAGTTTGACTACATCCACTCGCGCGCCATTACCATCGGGGTCAAGGATTGGGAGCTGCTGATAAATGAGGTGTGGCGCTACTTGGAGCCAGGCGGGTGGGTAGAATTCCAGGAGTATCATGCGCCATTTGTGAGTGATGATGGGACGATCGAGCGGTGTCCGGATTTCGAGCGGTGGAACAAGATACTCCTGGAGGTGGCAAGAAAGGCTGGGACGACGCTGGACGCTATCCTTCAGGCACCGGAGTTGCTCGAGAAGCGAGGCTTCGTCGGTGTAGACACCGCTTCCACAAAGTGGCCAGTTGGGCCGTGGGCGAAAGGAAGACGGGAGAAGCGGATCGGGGACTTGTGCCTTCGGGTAGGTGGCATGGATCGATGTGCTTCATGTTCTGCTGATTTGCTGACGCTTTGCATTAGGATGTTGCAAGCGGGCTCGAAGGTCTGAGTATGAGGATGTTCACCAAAGTCCTGGGCTGGAGCCGTGAGGAAGTGACAGATCTCATCGAGAAAGTTGACACCGACCTACACAGTGGCAAGATGCACGCATACCTTCCAATGTGGGTCTGATCGAATGCGTGATTTCCGCCGAAGCAGAATGCTAACACATGCTGCAGCGATTTCCTTTGGGCACAGAAGCCGGTGGAGACCGAAGCGGAGTGAGGAGACATTGGCAGCGTTGGCTGAGCTGGTGGAATTGTCGTAAAAATGGAGGAATGCCGATCACTCGCCCACTCATAAAGACATTTCAAGCGAGACCGACAGCTCGTTTTACTTTCTGCAAAGTGCCAATCGCACTTTTGTTAGCCTTCTCAGCTCCCTCAATGGCTGCTTCGTCCATTGCTGCTCGGTCGTGGATAATCTCAGCGTAACGCTCCCGAATTGGCCTCACTTGCATGTCGACAGACTCTGCGACCTTCTCTTTCAAAGCTCGCAGACTGACACCTTCCAAATCTCTCGCAAGTGCTTCTTGGCTGTCGTATCCATCTTCGGCGCCGGTATGGAACAGTAGATCGATCAAGTTGCTGACTCCTGGTCGTGCTTCTGGATCGTAAGTGATACCATCGATCGAATCAGTCACAGCAGCCTTGAGCTTGCTTTTGATCGCCTCCTCGTTATCCGTGAGAAGGATTCTGCTCTTCAGGTTTGGATGACTTTTCGACATCTTGGCAGTCGGGTCCGCCAGAGACATCACTCTCCTTGCCGGGCTGATCAGAGTCTCTGGTGCGATGAGCACTTCCTTCCCTTGTCCAAAGACGTGGTTGAATCCGTTGGCCACCTCTCTCGCAAACTCCAAGTGTTGTGCCTGATCGTGACCAACAGGAACATGTGTGGTCTTGTGTACCAGAATATCCGCAGCTTGAAGCACCGGGTATGAGAACAGTCCAAGCTTTAACTTCTCATTCCCATCCTTCTCATTCGATGTCTTGTCCTTCCATTGTGTCATCCGACCTAGATATCCAGTGCTTGCCTGACAGCTGAGGATCCACATCAACTCCGCGTGGGCTGAAACGTCGCTTTGGTGGAAAACGGTGCTGCGCTTAGGGTCCAAGCCAATGGCGAGGAGCATAGCAAGCGATTCTTTCTTCCATTGTCGCAATTGTTTGGGGTCTTGTCGGATGGTAATGGCGTGCAGGTCGACCAGCGAATAGATGAGGGTTGTGTCGTCGGCCGCTTCATCTTGAAGACGGACCCATTGACGCAATGCTCCAAGGTAGTTTCCTAGATGTGGAACGCCGGTCGGCTGGATACCGGAAAAGATTGTCTTTGGCTGGTGAGAAGCTGTCGCGCTCATGGAGCGTATTTGTCGGAGTGTGGCATTTTGTCGTTGCAGCGCGCGCCTAGCAGCGCTACCACAATGCAACATTGGCGTATGAAGTTCTTTCAATGACAACGATGATGCTGTTCAGGGAGAAATTAACATTGATTCAAGGTTAACGTTAGCTCGCCCTGCAGCCAGTCTAAAGCTCGGCAGCCTTGCGCCCGAATATTGACATATTGACCCGCTTTACTTTCCCGCAACCGACTGGCTCGCCTCTTTCTCTGTTCGCACTTTGCGACAAACCACATACACTACTTGTTCACTCTTCCACACGGCAGCAGTCGAATTGTACGATATCATGGAAGACGGAACATACACGGCCGCAACGGCCGCCTTTGTCAAGTGGCTCCAGACCAACGGCACAAGCGTCTCAGACAAGATTGATTTGGTCGATATGCGGGACCAAGGTGCTGGAAGAGGTGTTGGTACGATGCACCGATCGACGGTCAACGACAGCGATGAGACTAACCCCCGTCTACAGTCGCGAGAGAGAACATAGCTGAAGACGAAACTCTCTTTTCCATCCCACGCACAACGATCCTTACCACCGAAACTTCTTCGATCCCCAAGAACATATCTTCCGAACTGCAGGACCCTTGGCTCTCGCTGATCCTGACCATGCTCTTCGAGCACCAGCAAGCCAAGGACTCTAAGTGGGCACCTTACTTCGACGTGCTGCCTACCGAATTCGACACCCCGATGTTCTGGTCCGAAGCCGAGCTCAAAGACCTCCAAGGCAGTGCCATGGCCAACAAGATCGGAAAAGCAAGCGCGGACACCACGTTCGAAGAACAGATCCTGCCCCTCGTATATCAGAACGTGCAAGCCTTCAACGCACAAAATCTGAGCAATGATCAACTGCTCGCCCTCTGCCACCGCATGGGTTCAACCATCATGTCATATGCCTTCGATCTGGAGGCAGCCGGTGCCGCAGCCAGAAGCGAAGAGGACGGCTGGGAAGAAGACTCCGACGACGGAGCTGGACCCGCCATGCCCAAAGGAATGGTCCCTCTCGCTGACATGCTCAACGCCAACGCGGACTTGAACAACGCCAAGCTCTTCCACGAGGACGATGCGGTCGTCATGCGTAGCATCAAGCCCATAGCCGCTGGAGAGCAGATCTACAACGACTACGGCTCTCTGCCGCGCGCGGATGTCCTCCGCCGCTACGGTTACGTGACAGAGGAGTATGCCAAATACGACGTAGTAGAGCTCAGCGACGAACTCATTTCACAGACTGCCAAGGACAAGCTTGGACTTTCAGAAGAGGACTTGAACACCCGACTGGCCTACTTGGACGAACAAGGCGTCGTTGACTCCGGCTACGATGTCGCGCGCGCAAGCAGCGAGGAAGGCTCGTTCCCGGAGGAGCTCTGCATCCTGCTCAACACCCTTACGACCGCTGCACCGGAGTTTGAAAAAATGCAGAAAAAAGACAAGCTGCCGAAACTCGAGCTTTCGACTGCTTCTTCAGAGCTACTCTACACGACCCTGGTTCGCCGGAAGGCGGAATATGGATCGACCAGTGTCGAGAGTCTCCGTGCGCAGCTGGCGGATAGCAACATTCCCAGGCGCCGCGCGATGGCTCTGCAAGTTGTTATCGGCGAGCAGGAAATCCTGAACGAGGCCGCAGCCAAAGTGCAGGAGACTCTCGGTGGCAACAAGAAGAGACGGGCAGAAGACACGTTCGAGGAAGAAGCCGAAGAGGCCATGAAAAAGGCGAAGAACTAAGAAAGAATATTCGCATGCAAGAGGAAAACGGGGTATCATTATTCTAAACATCTGCTGCGCGGCTATCCTACAAAAGAGGCCCACGAAAAAAAGCGGGTCTCGCGCTGGTCATCAGGAATGAGAAAGAAAAAATCATCCAGCGTTACCGGAAGACGCAACACGCTGCAGCTGTGGTGGTACAGGGGCTGCCTGGCTTGCGCCACCGGGTGCTCCAGGTCGAGTCCCAGTATCTGGCCTTCTCACGCTCCCATTCAACGCAGTTCGATAATCGAAGATCTTAGCATCTGAAACGGCGAACCAGTCGTCCATCTCCTCGTCGCTGTCATCTGAATCTGTCACCACCATTCGACACAGCCCGGGAAGTTGTTGTTTCCTGGCTTCGAGGTGCATGATTCCACCTCGACCTCTTCGGAGTCTACACGCTGGCGCTGGGTCACGTTTTACTACCGGTTCAAAGGGTGACGAGTCTTTCGGCCACGCGCCGGGCATCGATCGAATAACAATCTCCGGGTCTGGGGAAGCACCCGCTCTGACCTGTGGTTCTTGCGGTGGCGAAGGTGGAGCTGAAACATCTGGCATCTCGGTATCGCCATCCTTTTGCGAGCCTTCTGAAGGCAGCGTCGGTGGCGGTGTTGGGTACGATGCTCCTTGTGGTGAAGGTAAGAAACCCCACTTTGGCCGCTCTTCTGTTGACTCTGCGGGAGGAGTGATGGGCTGCCAAGTCCTGTCCTCCCAGCCTTTGTTCCAGTTGAGGTGTTGCTGCTTCTTGGTGTCGACGGTCTTCTCCAACTGGTCGAAGGTCTCGCGACGCTGTTCCTCCAGCGACGGTGTCTCGTTCTCGGTTTGGCGATCGACACTCGGACGTTGCTGGCCCGGTATCTTGATCGTTGGTACACGCGCATCGGTCGTGTTCTGGCGAGCTTTGGGCTTTGGTGCAGGCTGCGAGATGTCAGTTGGGAGATTTCCATGATTGGTGAGTAAAGGTGCGCGTACCCTTTGGTTGACGAGCAGTTCCTCGTCCTCTCCCTTTTCGCCAACGATACCTCTTTCGGATTTGACCTTCTTAAGCTTCCCGCGTTCTTCGAATACCTTCCGGCTCAGTTCTAGGCTTTGCTTGTTGAGTTGCTCCCTTTGTTGTGTCATGTGTACTACTTGTCTAGCCTGCTCGAGTTCCAGACGTAGCTTCTTGAGCTTCTCCACGATCTGAGCATCTCTACCACGAGTCTTGCGCGTCTGCCTGACCTCGCGCCTGCGGAAACAGATGTATGGATCTGCATCGTCGGCATCTGAGGTGTTGTCAAGCAAGCGCAGTTTGACGGTGGGCATAATTGGCTTGCTGTCCTTTCGCAACATCCAGTGCGGATAAATGAGTTTGAGCCACTTTTGAGCCTCGAGCGACGGACTCTCGTCGATGTTTTGTTCCATCTCATCGAACGTGGGAACGGGCGACTTGTCGATATCAGCGAATGGCTGTAGTTGCGCGGCCGTCTCTTCAAAGAAGCTCATGACTTCTTCGAACGTATCTTCGGAGCAGTTGCTGAGCTTGTCTTTGCGAGTGTTGCCGTGGACATCCTTGCCCTCATTCAACTTGGCCAAGACAGCAACATCCTGATCGTCCATACAATAGGGAACGCCGACACTCTCTTCAACAGTCGAGCTAAACCGGATGTAGGTCGCTGGCGAAGAGAAGACTTTGGGATAGAGCTTATCATATTGGATGCCTTTCGCCTTGGTGGCGTCTGGTGTTGGGATGAAGCTTTGCTGTGTTTTCTCGCCTAATGCCGCTGTGGTTGCACCTTTCATTACCTGTTGGAGATGGAATTCCTATGTAGAGGTTAGCATCCGAGGGGAGGGCAAGGCAGGGTAAAGGGCTTGGAACTCACCACTTCCTCCGCCTTCTCAACACCAGTCTCGAACTGGGGGATGTTGCGCTGCGCTTCATCTTCAGGGAGTTCATCGATCTCGTCTTCTTTAATGATGCGCAGCGGCTGCTTGGTGTTCAACTTTCGCTGTCTGACATGTCGGGCGATAGAGGCTCGTGTCGAGGACATTTGTGTCACGTGATGTTGATCAGCTCCTCCGGTTCTTTCCGAGATGCACGGAAGTGCACGGAAAGCGCAGTGTGATCGGGCGCAATCTGGCTGTGAGCGTCGCGGTGCAGCTCCCAGGCTCGCAGGCGCGTCCGTCAAAGCCAGAAAAAATGGGTATCGTGTATCGTTAGATGCGCAAAAAGCTGATGGTGGGGAAAATTATTGGTACAGGCAGTTTGGGATGGCCTTGGGGTGGTGGGAGGGCGTTTGGCTTGATGGACCTTCGACGCGTTGGTCGAGGGCGGTGAAGTCTCTGCTGAGGGAGGGGATCGGGGGTCAGGCAGGCGGCCACGGCGGCTTGTTGTCTGGCCTTCTCTGGGCTTCCGACGCTCCGATCGCTGGTGACGTGACGTGACTGCCGAAAGACTGCTGTACCAGACATGAGACACTCGCGCTGCCAATAATCTTAAATAGACGACCACAAAACGTAAATCTATTCGTGTGTTACTGTTTATTCACTGTTGATGGTGCTTCTTCAGTACAGTATTTAAGGCATCCAAGGCTTCGTATGTCCTGTCGTACCCAAATACTACGCTCGTCATCTAGCTCACGACAAGGAGACGTAACCATCAATTGGTTGTTCGCTTTGCTTTCTTTACCCGCTTCCAGTGTACAATTCATGACACAACTAACACTCTCCACCAAGCGCATCTAACGCACTCTTCATCTGCAATGGTCTGTTTTGACGAGGTCGAGTATGCCATTGCTCCCCCATCACCTGACGCGGCACACGAACGCGTCTTGATCTTCTTTGTTCCCGGCAACCCTGGGCTCGTCGAATACTACCACCAATTTCTGGATATCATCAGAAGACAGCTCACCACTCGGGAGTCGGAGCAAAATATTGGCTACTACATCTACGGTGCAAGCTTGGCCGGATTCGATATCAACCCAGTATCCAGGCAAACTCTGAGCAAGGCCCACAAGCTCCCTCTGTCTTTGGATGACCAAGTGGAGGATGTCTACAGCCGTGTTGAACGTACTGTTGACCGCCTCCGTGTCAGAGACAGCATCGAGGGCGACCTTCCGGTCGTGCTCATCGGCCACTCAATAGGAGCTTATATGGTGCTGCAAACTGTAAACAAGTGGCAGACCCTCGCAAAACAAGGCCCAACAAACATGAGACTATCAGCCGGTATCTGCTTGTTTCCAACCATATATGAGCTTGCCCTGAGCCCAACTGGACGTCAAGTTGGTGTATGTTTGCAAGCAGCCTTTACACTCCGCGATGATTTCTACTAATATCACAATGCACACAGCCTTTGACCAAAATACCAGCCTTTGCCTTCCTCGTGCACACCATCGCGAGGATCTTATTCTACTTCGCACCCATTGCTGTCCTAGCGCGGCTTGTCGGTCTCGTCACTAGTATGCCTCTTGCCGGTGCCGAGATCACGGCTCAATTCCTGCACAGCAAGCATGGCGTGCATCAAGCGTTGCACATGGCGAAAGATGAGCTTGCACAACTGACTCACGACCAATGGTCTGATGAGTTCTGGGGTGTTTCTGGTTCTGAAAACGCTTCCAGTGCGACTCTAGAGAAGGCTGCTGGTAAAATAGCAGAACCCACCCGATCTCAGCAGCCAGAGAATCCCGCAGACAAGTCGCACACCCAACTTCATTTCTACTGGGGCTCCAAGGATCACTGGATTGCACAAGATACACGCGATAGGATCATCGCCAATCGCGCAAGGACTGAAGGCAGAAATGGGGATGAGCGCAAGCCGATCATGGAGATCGATGGCCACGGCATTGGACACGCCTTCTGCCTGAGTGAGCTTGGGAATCAGGTGGTCGCGAAGAAGTGTGCAGACTGGATCAGCGGACTCGTGTACTGAGTTCGACTGACTGACGGATACTGGCTTAGCGTTGCACATCGCCATGATACTGGCTAGCGGCGTATTGCGTGAGCATCTGCATATTCCATTTGGGCTTGACACCTATCGCTAAATATTCGGCCTCCTGGCATTTGACTGCCACTTGTTATGCTAGTACCTAACGCGCCATGCCAGGATTGCTAACCGTGCAGCCGGCGAAAATTGCAAAGCGAGTTTCGCCGTTTTAAAAGCTGCTTTATGACCCCGCTCGACAACATTCGTGAAGCCGTCCAATGGAGTATTACGGCGGATAAGGCGGAGGCCGAGACTCGAGAAGCAAGCAGCCAAGGTCTTGTCATCTGTAACCTCAGGGATTCTTATCTGCAAGCAGCGGGACCGTTCTTCCACTTACTCGGATTCGGAAGGCCGTATATCTCATCTACTGGGCGATGCCAGCTGGGATAAACATTATCATGCTAACAACAAAGAGGACTCATATCTTTGCAGGGCAGTAACCCCACTCTTGGAGAAGACTCGTTACCACGAGATCAAGAGAGTCATGCAATCCCTGCGGTTTAGAGTCGATATTGTGCTGGGCGTCTGGGCTGGACTATCGACTTGTCTAACATGTGGCAGACCACCCTTGTTTTTCAAGGCCGGAACTGAGTGCAGTACTGGAGGAGATGGCCGATGACGGCCGAATGTCACAGAAGACCGCATATAAAATTATTGACCACTGTCCACTCCAGTTGCAACTCCACGTCTTCAACACTCCTGCTCGCTTAGAAAATGCGCTCTTTCTATCTGACTTCGACCTTCGCTCAAGTAGCCTTGTGCACCATCACTCCGAGAAACTTCATCTACATCATTCCGGATGGCCTTTCTCCAGCTTCTATTACAGTTGCACGGGCTTACGAAGCTCTTATGAACGGCGAAGCTACACCTGAACAACCTTTGTTCGATCCAATTTTCATCGATCAGCTTCCTGTGGGCAACGTTAGAACCCACTCTGCCGACGACATGGTTACAGATTCTGCCGCTGCCGGAACCGCACTTGCGAGTGGTTTCAAGACCAACAATTACATGATTGGCGTCAACGCCGATGAGGAACCTGTAGGAACCGTGCTTGAGGCTGCCAAAATAGCTGGAATGAAGACAGGCCTTGTGGTAACTAGTGTGATCAATCATGCAACGCCTGCCGCTTTCTCTGCTCACACCCTGGACCGAGACGGGTATTCAATCATTGCAGCGCAGCAAGTTGGCTACAGCCACCCCCTTAAACAGAACGTCGATTTTCTCATGGGCGGAGGCGCCTGCTACTTCCGGCCACAAGACGATGCGGATTCCTGCCGTGAAGACGACGTCAATCTTCTCAGCCATGCTGAGTCGCTTGAATACCACGTTACTGAAGACCGCGCCGGATTCGACACTCTCGAGCGCGGCCAAGGTGATGTCAGGCTTCCAATTCTTGGACTCTACAACAACAACACTCAACTCGCATACGAGATCGACCGTCAGCAACAGCCCGAAGAGATACGCGAACCTTCACTCACAGAAATGACCGAAGTCGCTCTCAACACCCTGAGCAAAGCCACAGCATGTAAGGGCCGGAAATGCAGAAGCACGCCCGGCTACTTCATCATGATCGAGGCCTCCCGCATCGACCACGCTCTGCATGCCAACGACCCTGTCGCTCATCTACATGACGTGCTCGAATACGATCACCTCATCCAATACGTAAAAGAGTGGATAGACCAACATCCAGACACCGCCATGATATCCGTCGCCGATCACGAGTGCGGTGGGCTTACTCTGCCCGCAGGCTGGGATCCACGGCCCCTCTCTGCTGCTTCCCACTCTGCCGAATTCATCCAGGCGCAAATCGACGCTTACGAAGGAGACGAAAAAGCTGGCTTTTTCGCCCAGCAATTGGAAAGCTACGGTCTCGGTGGTATTGTCAACGCTACCACCGCAGCGTCGCTCGCTGATTCGGAAGACTTCGCGCTCGATTTGGTCAATCTGATGAACGAAGAGACTGGCATGCACTTCTCCACTGACGGACATACGGCTGTTGATGTGGTATTGTATGCTTACGCTCATGGTAAGATGGGCGATGAGCTGCGGAAAGATCTCGCGGGTAATCACGACAATACTGAAATCCCGAGGCTCATCGAGAAGTACTTGCGCCTGGATATGGATGAGGTTACTAGGGAGTTGAGGGAAGATCTGAGCTGGTTGGAGTAGGTGATTAGATGGATTGCGTGTTCGCTCTGGAGCAATGATGCAAGGGTATTCTTCTATACTCGTTGCGGGTGTCAAGGCGGAAGGTTACATTGGCAAAACCGTTTGCGGTAGACTGTGGCCATTATTCATTTACATACACTCATAAGCCGTCACGTCGACATTCCACTCCCACCTCCTTGTTCTCCTCACTGTGTCAAGCTCGTAACCATCCCACCAACCATCTACACAAGACGCAGATGGAACGTGAAATCAAATGGTCCAGAGTAGCACTTGTACGGCTCGAAAGGCCTAGGCCCAACAGTCGCAGAGCCGAGCCCATGATTCTTCGCGTCCAAGTTCAGGATCGTCATGTTCAACGGCTTCAAATCATGCGGGTGTTGAGCGTCGTTCAAATCGTAGTCCGAGTAGCGCTTAGCGGTGAAGCTGAACGGCTCACCATCCATGCGGGCGTCGAGCATGAGGTCAGCGTTCGGGTTACCGATCTGCAGCCAGCGTAGCTCGCCGCGGTTGCCGGCTTCTTGCGGGTAGTCGTAGCGGGTAAAAAGGTCTGCTACAACGGACGAGTACTCTCCGAAGCGCTGCGAGGTCTTGCTATCAGGGTAATTCTCGCCTGGTCCGCGGCCAAACCATGCGACGTCGTCGAAATCTTGGTTTAGGTGTGTCAGGAGGCCGATTCGGGGAAGCACTTCGGGCGTGTTGTTGCCGACAAAGTCTCCCTGGGCGTGGATGGTGAGGGCGCTCTTGTCGTGGGGGATTGTGTAGGTGATGTCGGCTTCTGCTCCCCATTCAAGAACTTGAGGAGCGACACGAACGGTGTAGCGGACTTCAAGCGCATCACCGGTATCCTCCCAGAAGACGTCACGGACTTGGGTGCGCATGGAGTGAACCCAAGCGTCGTTCCAGTAGGAAGCATCGCCGGACTGTCCGTTGTCGTTCTGGGTCATGGCTCTGTAGAAGTAGAGTTCTGGGCCGCGGTTGAACATGTCTACACCGTTCGAGCTCCAAGTAACGTTGCCACGAACGAGGTCAAATCCGAATGTCGACTCGCCACTGTGGACTGTGAGGCTTGTACCGGTCTGCGTCATGTTGACAGCTGATTGGCGACCGCTCAAGGGGAACGTGGAGCGTGCTTGCAGAGTGTTGTTGGACTGACCAGCCATTGGGCCTTCGAGGTAGAGTTGGTCAAATGCAACGACGTGGCCAGCAGGAGCCCAAGCGTGGTCCTCTTTCAGTGCAAACTCTACAGTCAACCACGCTTCAGTGGTGAGTGAGCTGCGATCGACCGGGATGGGGATGGTAGCAGTGTCTCCAGCAGCAACAGTGACGTTAAGAGCGGCGGGTGAGCTGCGGTTACCATTGCCATCTTGGACTACATGCCAAGATGCTTGTAGGTGGGATAGGTCCAAAAAGTCGTACCAGTTCCTGACGTGCATCTGGGTGGAGTCGTTGGAGAGTGTGACCTCGACAGGCTGAATAATCTTGGCGTATTCGTAGAGCGAGGGCATGGGGGTGTGATCGGACAGAGTGAGACCGTCCATGATGAAGTCGGCATCGTTGGGGTAGTCTCCAAAATCGCCGCCGTAGCCGTAATACTCAGTACCATTGTCTTCGGTCTTGAGGCCGTGGTTGTTCCACTCCCAGATCAGGCCACCCTGCATCAATGGCTCGGTCCTGAATTTATCAACGTACTCAAGTAGACCGCCAGGCCCATTGCCCATCGCATGGCCATATTCGCAGAGAATGTAGAATTTGTCGGTGTGGTTGGCAACCTGCACGTCCATGTCTTCGAGGGAAGGGTACATGTGGGAGTACATATCGGTAGACGTAGCATTCTGATCAGGCTCGTAGTGTACGAGGCGGGTCGGATCAGTTGCGTGGATCCAGTCGTACATCTCAACATGATTGTTTCCATAGTAACACTCGTTGCCGAGAGACCAGATGATGATGGAGACGTGGTTTCTCAACCTGTCAACAAGCTGCTCCGCTCTATCGATGTAGGCGTCCTTCCATTCCCTGGTTGAGCAAAGTCATGATGTTAGTAATTTTCTATGCAATGGTGTGTAGAGTCGCTCATGAACCGCTTACGTGTTGTTAGAAGTCCATTGTGAAGCGCCATAAATGGTATCGTTGATGTCGTTGAAACCGTGGCACTCCAAGTCAGCTTCGGCAATGAGGTAGAAGCCAAGCTCGTCGGCAAGGTCGTAGAAGTCAGGATGGTGAGGCTGGTGAGCAGTACGAATGGTGTTGATGTTGCTCTGCTTCATCCTGATCATATCGGCACGCATAGCCTCATAAGGCACAGTCCTGCCAGAGTCGGCATTATGTTCGTGTCTGTTCACACCGTAGATGATGATCGGCTCGCCATTCACCAACATGTTCGGACCGCTGAGCTCAACACGGTGGAACCCAACTTTCTGACTGATGTACTGCTCGCCAGAGTTGAGTACCACAGTGTACAGGGTGGGAGTCTCGGCGGACCACAGATGGAAATCGTCACCAGACACCTGCATGGTAATGTTTCCAGAAGATGGTCCCTCGTACTTCTCCAACTCAGCTCCGTTTGGGGCGATTAGTTTCGCGCTGACAGTTCCGTTGCCGGTTCCTGTAGCAATGTTGAAGCTGAAGAAACCAGACTTGAAGTCGTCCGCGACATGGGGGATAATCTGGTAGTCTTGGATCGATGAATCGGCAAACGGTATGAGATAGACATCGCGGAACATACCAGATGCCCACCATTGGTCCTGATCTTCTAGATAAGATCCGTCGGACCATTGGTAGACACGAGTAGCAAGCGTGTTGTTGTCGCCGGAGGTGAGAAATTTTGTGATGTCAAATTCGCTGGGGTTGCGGGCGCCTTGCGAATAGCCGACTTCCTCGCCATTAACGTAGACGTGGAAAGCACTGTCCACGCCTTCGAAGCGTACGCGAATATTTTGAGAGTCCCACTTCTCGGGTATCTCGAACTGACGCCAGTAAGATCCAGTTGGGTTCTGGTAGGAGACATTAGGGGGAGAAACCGGGAATGGGTAGTGGATGTTGGTGTAGTGAGGACGTCCATAGCCCTGTCGTTGCCAGTGACCTGGTACCTCAATGGTATCCCATGTAGTTGGATCGGCATCATCCCAATCTGGAGCTTCGAACGGAGTTTCCGCGTAGTGAAATTGCCAGTCTCCGTTCAAACTCTCATACTCTGCTTCGGATCTGCTGAAAGAAAGAGCAGCCACCTCGGAGGCGTAGTTGTAAAAATTGGCTCTGGGTGGGATGGTATTGCGATGAAGGACGTTCAAGTTCGACCAATCCGGTACGAAACCTGGGAAGGTCGACACACTTGACATGGCGCTCATGATGTCGAGATTGAGCTGTGTGATGGAGCGGTACTCTGACCGGAGTCAATGGCAGACTGACACTTCTTTTTATATGTGCGTGTGGTTACGCAGACAACTAATGACGACGGTTTCATGCTTCCTTCGGATGCCGGCCACCACTCTTCGAGGATGAATCGTTGCATGCCATGTCGGGACCACATGAGGGGGTGGTGTTTCCTCCACCATCCAACCCCATATATTCTCCGCTCGTTAGCATAACTTGGCGACTTGGTACAGCTTGGCGGACGAGTTGTGCCTCTCAGAGAACTCGTTGCATCTCAGTCCGAGCAACATTCCGAATGATGACATGATGCCAGACAACATTATGAGTGATCGTCGTGCCGAAATGCCCGAGCATGAGGAAGTGATCCGAGTCCAGTCGGGCTATGCTCCTGTGTGCATCGACTAGGTGCGGTTTAGCTTACAGTGAGGTACTGAGGATTAGTAGTGGGGAACTCGATCATGGTGTCCCCGCCATTACAATAGGTTCCTGTATGGATGCGGTCGGGAGAGGCTATGGCAGCACGATCTCGGCGCTGTTGAAATGCGATCAAGCGTCACTGCCAGCAACACCACAGCCCACGAATCTCACCAGAAACACGCTGGAGGTATAGTTCTTGCGGTGGTGTTCAAATAGACACATCTGGAGTGGCACCATAAGGCGTAGTGCGGAATGTGGCGTTTTATGCTTCTTCGAAAGCGTGAGGTCCGTATCAACGTAATTCGAGTACGTGTGAGCTCGACCGAAGCAGAGCTTTGTCTACTTCCTCGGCATACGGTTCCAAAGTGACCCACGCTGCACATGCAGCTCTGCATCAGGCAGATTTCTCGATCTGTCTCAACGCGCCTGGAGTCGAATATTCGGGGGTTGGTGGACAAACAAGCTGGTGTTGGTCGGCGCGGCGTCGTCGTCAATTTGCAGATTTCCAAGCAATCGATAGGTTGATTAGGGTTAGGGCTGGTATCCACCTAAGGATTACATAACATCAATCACAATACAGTCCCGCTATCAATGCTAAAGCTGTGTTCGTAACATCATACAACTTGTCCCCTTGTCTCTTACGTGTTCCGTTGCCGTTCTGTGTTACCGGCGTCCTAAAGCAGAAGTGGCTTTGAGCCATTGTTGGGCAAAGCAACACGCATCAGAGCCCAAGGCTTGACACGACGATCAGTACCAGGGTAGCTCAAAGCCGAAAATACAAGCTGGTTGACAGTGAAGTAGAGGTAACCATCTTCGGCGACAGAGAACTATACCAGAAATTAGCGTTCACGATCGATAAGACATGTTGAAAACGGGATGTCTTTACCGTATCGATCCAGTTCAGCCTGGGATCTCTTACAAAGGTATTCACAGTACCGTTCGCCGGGTTGAAGAGCGAAATGGCGTTCTGCTCCATGTTGCCTGTATTGCATTAGATAGGACACGAATAAGCAAATACGTTGCTCTGAATAATGCATACCGTGATAAATGAAGCCATTTGTATCCGTCTCCATGCCGTCCGAGATTCCAGACTGCCCGTGGTTGTTGATAGCGCCTTGAGCGAGAACCTCGCTGGTGGAACTGCGATCGCGCAATCTCTCCGTGGGGATCGAGTACAAGTATCTGTTCGCGACGGATTTCCAATACAATCGCTCTCCATCCGCGGCCAGTGCGATACCATCGGAGCCGAAATTCAGGTAGGTGAATGGCAGGCCAGGCTGAGCGCCGTATATGACTTCGCCCCACAAGTATTGTACGTGTTGCTTTTCGATGTGTACGGCGTCGTTGCCGTCGAGATGGCGCCAAGTCTCGCCGGAGCCAAGGTCGGCCATTACAATACCATTGCGGCCCTCGGTGGAGGAATCGGTGATGTATGCGATGCCTTGGCCGGTGGTGCCGGAGAGGTCGGAGCGCAGGTCGAAGCGAACGTCGTTGAGGTAAGAGTCTGGGTATGCGACGGTAGGGGGGAAGAGGATGGTCTTAAAGACGGTGTTGTTCGAGAGGTTTACGCCGACTAGTTTGGGTCCTCCATAAGACGAGGCGACAAGCGTGCCGTTGGGTGTCGCTACACGACCAGTGTCAAGGATCCATGCTCTGTCCAACGAATCGATCACGATGGATTGCGAGCCGATAAGATAGTTGTCGTAGTTGGCTCCGGTTGGAGGATACGTTGTGTAATTGATCGCGCCGCCTGGCCTGTTACAGAAGCTAAAGTCAGCTTATGTCTCGTCACCAAATCGTATTGACTCGTTAATCATTGCCAATGAGATCTCGAAGGAAAGGCAAAGTTGCACAACATACTACAATCAAAGTTAGCAAGTTCCTCGGACCAGTAAACATCACCCTTCGAAAGATGGCTTACCGGCGAATTCATCTCAACGCTGGGAAATGCGCGCTCAGTGTTGTTGGGAAGCAGCTCAGCAATGGTATACTTTGGCTCAGTCCCGCGGTATGTGTTATTAGGGTCAAGTGCCCCAGGGTAGTTGGAGAACCTGCGGCCATTCTTCGACACGGCGATGCCGGTAGGAAATTGATCCCAGTACAGGTGAACGACTTCCAGTGCAGGTCCGTAAACGCCGGGATCGCGTATCAGTAACTCCTCGCCCTTATAAGCAGTGCCAGCACCGGTCTGAGCAATGCTCAGGGCGAACAATGCGCTGCTGAGCGCAAGGATTGAAGATGGAATTCCGAGCATCTCTCCGTGTTTTTGTGTCAAAACGTAGAAACGGAGAGCAGCAAGAGGTGAAGATGAGAAGGCCGGCCAGGAACCTCTGCGCTTATAATTCCCATCTGTCCACCTACGTCTGTCTTTACGTCAATATTCTCAATCCAATAGCCGACCCATTGCCGTACCGGATCTGGCGTGCCTGGCTAGCTGGCTAGCCAAGCACGTCGGACGCGGCTCTATGGTTACATCACTCTGATATCTGGCATGCAGATTTAGAGTGCGCGTGGAGCGACTTCGAGCGACGATCGTTGTTTTGATGAAGTGGAAGTGCTGGTAGAGTGCGGGGACAGCGACGCAGGATCGAAGGATCGACACGGCATCGCAACTTGGCGAGATAGAGCCTCGGAGTCCTGGGAAGTGGTATGAATTACAGTTCATTGACTTGGCTATGCCGTCACATGCAGTGTGATGGGACCCGAGCTGGACGGGAGATAGCTGGCGACAAGAGTGCGTTTGTACGCATGCTATAGACCACTCCGATGCATGACAGCATGCTACACTCTGCCATCCATCATCGCTTCATTCATCGTCACTTCCTTGAGGACCATATCACCCTCGTTTTTCGTCGGCTTGAACGCATCGATCTGGACACGATCCGTCTTTCTGCAACAGACCTTCTTTTCCATCCTGTCGATAAACTCACCCATGATCCGCCATTTGCAGATGAAACATACTGTGGACACAACAGAAAGCATATACTCCCCCTCCAACGTAGACCATAATTGATGCAATGGGACTAAGAAATCCATCTCCAGCACGTCGCATACCACGGCAATTTGGCCTTTCCAACGTGAGGTTTGTCAATGCTATTGTAGTCTGTTGTGTCCGCGCCTTCCTAGCAACCCATCTCGGCGTCCGGGGCAGAGTTGGAAGCCTGGTCATATCCGATCTGGATGTAATCCGACGAAAGGTTCTTGCTCGCCACAAGCATAGTGGCAGGCGCACTGAGAGGTTGCTTTGGGTGTCTGTTTTGAGGATGGCACGGGTCGACGTAGTGTGGTTGGTATTCGTCCTCGTCAAGTGGGGGCTCATCAGGGTTGCAGTTGGAGCGCCAGTTGTAGACGAGCGAAGCTGGCGGTCGAGTTGGGGGCGAAGGGTGGCGTGCCAGCAACTTCTTGTACTGGTGGCGTTCATACTCTGCTTGCTTTCTCTCCTTCATGGCATCTTCCCTTTCTTTCTGTTGATGTCTCTGAGAAGCGGCTAGCTCTTCCGCCTGCTCTTGCGCAGCCTTGCTGGCGCTGATGCGGCGATAGTGAGCTTGGTACGCCTCAGGCTTGACATATATGTAGTCAGTGGTAAAGTCGCTAGATTGAAAATTAGCAAGATGCCTCCAATGAGTAATAGTCACCGTAGACGTGTTGCGCTATGCCTGGTCAAAACAAGGGCCACAAAACAGCGATTGATATGCCAGATAGACAAAGCAAAGATTAGTTATGTGAGTGACGACAGAAAGGAAAGGAAATGATGTGTAGTGACGATGATGCTGATGTATTTTTGGGTATCTCTAAAGGGACGTTACCGCATGATCTCCTCGTAAATGAGCTCTGTAGCAACGTGTTAGCAAGCAAGGTTCAACAAGTCTGGGCGAATGAATACTTACGCTTCAATTGCTCCTTGGTCAAGTTGTCCTTGTTCTTGTCGAAGTCGAAGAATTCCTCGGGGATAGGCGCCGCCTCGGGCTCGTCCTCGGGGTCGTGGTAAGGCTCCAGGTAAGGGTGTCTGAGCGCCTCCTCAACACTAATGCGCTTGACCGGGTTGAAAGACAGCAGCTTCTCCAGTAGGTCCAGCGCAAGATCGGAGGTCTTGGGGAACATGGCCTTCCAGGGGATCTTCTTCTTGAAAGGCAAGCTGCGGATGTACTCGCGCGCACGGCGCGACTTGATGCCGTAGTAGTCCTCCATGGTCGGCGTGCCAAGCACATCGAGAATGAGTGTGAGTTGGTGGTGGTAGTCCTTTCCAGGGAAGAGAGGCTTGCCGCTCAGCATCTCGGCCAAGATGCAGCCAACAGACCACACATCAATGGCCTTGGTGTACTCTTTGAATGTAAGCATGATCTCAGGGGCGCGGTACCAGCGAGTAGCGACATATTCGGTCATGAAGCCCTGGTTGTCCTCGGTGCTGGCGGCGGAGCGTGCAAGACCGAAGTCGCAGACCTTCAAGTCGCAGTTTGCGTTGAGGAGCAAGTTGGAAGGCTTGAGATCACGGTGGAGGACGTTGGCCGAGTGCATCGCCTTGAGAGCGCGAAGAGTCTGGTAGATGAAGTATTGGCAGTGGTCGTCCGAGAGTTCCTGTGTGCGAATGACGCGGTGCATATCGGTCTCCATAAGCTCCTGGATGAGGTAGACCTCGAAAAAGCTCTCGTAGTTGCGCGGCTTCTGAATGTCAAGGATTGAGATGATGTTTTCGTGGTTGAAGTAGCGCAGGAGCTTCATCTCGCGGAGAGTGCGCAGGCTATGCTATCGTTAGCACATGTCATGTTACTTCGTCCCATCAATGGGAAAATGGCGAATCTCAGATGCTGTGTCCCTCAACACCGAGGTAGTAAACAAGACGCCAAACCGGAGAGAAGCATCATGAGACGGGATAGGAGTGAACGCACCAAAACATCGAGTGGTCGAACGGGATGATCTTCTTGATGGCAACCTTTTGCCCGGAAGGCTTGTGAAGAGCAGAGCAGACGACACCATATGCGCCCTCGCCAACAACATCCTGGATGTCATATTGCTCGCTGACGTTGAAGGAGATCTTGCGGGATCCGGCAGCAGGAGGAGCGCGCGACGAAGCCATGTCGGCGATGTGGTGTGCGAAGTACAGGAGGTATAGAAAAGGATGCGATCAAGGAGGTTTTGTCGAACCGGGTGTTTGTGAGGAAGACAAGGTGAGGTTACTCGGCAACTAGGCGACGGAGGGGAAGGTACGATTCAGGGATCAAGTGCGGTCTGCCGGCGTTTGTCCACTGAGGCCAAGATGGATGTAGGAGGAGTAGAAGATGGAGGGTGGAAATCGGGGATATCTGTCAGGCCAGACTTGATCAGCCAATGTTCGTTCCCGTTGCGTCAGGCCGTACGCCGTGAGGAATGCAAGTGTCCCAATCCGACCATGCCAGCCCACGTGCGTTGCCTTGGCCGGTCTCGTAGCCCTACAGCACCCTTTGTCTTGATGTGTGATGATGACCTACCCGTATGTGTACTCCTTCTTTTTCTTGTCCGTGTTTATCGCTCCGTCTTAGACTTTGATGTGGTGTTCTGCGTCCCAGCCGGTCAGCTCTCGGCTCCTCTTCTTTCACCACCTGAGATCCAAGCCTCCAGGCCTATGCGGCACCAGCTCTTCACAGTCACACCCGTGTCACTGCAGCCTCCCGAGCACGCACTTGTGCTTAGCCCTCCATCATTTGCGCCTCCATCCACTCACCTTTCGTCCTAGTAGCCGCTCGGATGACACGCAATCGCCGTGATCGCAGTGTAGAAGTATGCACGAAGAAGGAAGAAGTTCAAAGTCCTATAGCCAGCTAAGCAGGACCGAACAAAGCAAGATGTGAGAGAGACGAGTGGAGCGAGTGCCAAAAGTAACTTCACATACAGTAGCAATAGCAGCAGTAGTAGTAACACATCCCCCTCCCTTCTCCAAGCACAGCACAGCACAGGGACAAGGATCCACCAGGCCAGCCCTTCACGCCGTTTGGTGGGGCGCACACCACACATCACCTTTGCCGCCCGCAAGTTCCAGAAGCCGGCCCACGCCTAAGACCTGCAGGCCAGCAGACGGTGCCAGGCCAGCAGAACGGCCAGCAGAGACCAGGGGCACACGCAGCCCATCGCAGAGCTCACAAGGCCTCTGCGCCATGTGATTCGCTCGCTGCTCGACTTGCTACGCGCCGTGTCAAGCTCCTGCAATCTCTCTGCGAACTGGCGAGCTGGCGGCTCGACGTTTCAGGAGAATCTCTTGCTCGCTGCGAAACGAGGCCGGTGCTTTTGTATGACGATTCAGTCTCACTTCTGAGTGTCAAGCTAGGTTCGCGATGGCGATTTGTCTGAGGGTTTATTTTGGGCTGAACGGTTTGCATGTTTCTAGTCAGAGGCAAGGGGAGAGTGAGTGGTTCGCTTCCGACGCCTGGCGGAGCGAGGCGAGCCGGGTGTTGGCTCTCTTCCTCTTGCTGGGCACGCTGGGCTTGGTCACAGTAATCATGATCTGTAATGGTCTGCGTTAAGAAAAGCCACGGACGGCCGATCGATCGGGCCCGATGCATAGCGCGCTCATTGAAGACTTAAAGCTCGTTGCGTGCGATGGTCAATCGAGAACACCTACCAGGCCTGCGTAAGACGACACGCGTGAGAAGAAGCATATCAAAACATAACACCAAGAGCGACCAATGTGTAATCATATGCTGTGTCAGCTATGGAAATTACGGTATGAACTGGGACCTATCGCCAGATAGGTAACGCTATCACTGTGCCATGAACGCCTGCCTCATCCGATTGCCACTGTTGTACATTCCTTTCTGATGGAAAGGCTTTTTGAAACCGATCTCCAGGAAACTCCATTCCAAAATCAGTAGACTCTCGCAACCCGACAATCTTACATCGCAGGCGATTACCACGTGGTAGTAAGGCCATACTCCTTCTTCGAAATACCAAGATCGTTGAAGATAATCTCGTCTCCTGCATTCAGTCAGCTCACAATTTCACAGCAAATCAACAAAAGATCAGTCGCAAACTCACCCTTCATGTGCTCGATCCTCTCCTCCTCCTCACCCTCAAGTTTCTTCAGCTCCTCCTCAGGAACCTCTTTCGAATCATCATTCTCGTCCTTGGGCTTGGCTTCGAGATTGTCCGATCTCTCAAAGTCTTCGCCGATCATCAGAATCTGCGCGTTGGCGTAGTCGAGGTGCTTCGGCTCGGCTGGCATCCAACCACGACCACCGAACTCTTCGATGAACTCTCCGGGCCAGTCTGGTTTCTGCGGAAGTGACGCATTGGCAGGGCCTGGAGCTTCTGGGTTCTTCAGGGAGATGACGAAGCTTCCCTTTTCTTTCAGGCCGATGTCTTGCTGCACCTCTCCCAGAGAGGAGGGGACGGTGAGCATGTAAACCAAGTGTGCTGCGCCTCTTCCCCCACCGGTGTTGGTGAATGCATATACACCTTCGCCTACGAGAGAGACATTGGGAGTGTGGTTGGTGCCGGTGGTCTTGGTCGAGTACTCAGATCCCTTGAAGAAGTCGTCCTTCAGCTCTGCCATGCTCGTACCTGCTTTCTCGACAAACGACATGAACTTGTCGTTGGGGCCCTTGGGCCACACCTTCTTGGGCAAGGCGAGAAGGCGAAGGTTGTTCATTTCCTGGACAGTGCCGTCGGTGATCTTGGCTCCGGCAGGGAGAGGGTGCATCACCATGAAGCTGCGCTGGAGATCCTGCACGCTATCCGGGTTGTCCGTTCCAACGCGACCGCGTGTGAAGAAGTATATGATACCCTTCTCGAGGACGTTGGATGGCTGTGCTTCTTCTCGTGTCTGCTCTTCCACGATGGCATCTTCGGTCTTTGATGGGCCGTTCTGTTCGGTCTCTTCCGCGTGACCATTGGTCTCTTCGGTGTTTCCGTTCGCGTCCTCTGCGTTCGCTTTTGCACCTGTCTTACCCTCGTCGTTCTCGTCGGCATGCACCTGATCAAACGCATTCGGCTCATCCGACTCTTGCTTAGTTTCAGGCTCTGCAGGCTTGTCGCCGCTATCATCATTCGCAAGAGCTGCCTTCACTTCCTCGCGCTTGCTGGCATCCGGGATCACTTCTTCAAGGGTCTTCTGTTGCTTCTTCTTGTTACTGGTCGGCGATGCTTCGTCGGCCTTGCGCTTGTTGCCATTGGTTGGAGTGGCGGCGGGCGGAGTGGATTGGCGAGTAGCAGCCATTGTGATGGAGCACGTGCTTGCTTACTTGATTGATGGAAGATGATATTGATGAAGATGGGATGATCGATGTGTCTCTCTGGCTCATGTGTCAGCGAATCAGTGCAACGAAGGACGCAATTCCACTGAACTCACAGTACCTAGGTAGCAATTTGGAAATGTGGTGTACGATTGGAAATGTAAATGCGTTTATAGTCGCGTGTCAAGTGGTTGAATAAATGGGGAGACGCGTCGAATATACATACTACTATCGACTAGGCACCAATCGCTCATTGATGTCGTCAACGATCCGATAATGATCGACCCAGATCGCGTCCCAAACCCTCCTCCACGCGTAGAGTGAAACGAAGAGGTGACGGAGTGTGATGTCATCTGGATGCCGAAAGTGTAACAGCGCGCGATTCAGCACGGGCCAATGAAATCGACGGTATCAACTTCACTTCGCCTAGGAATCCGCTCCGGCTCCGGCTCAAGGGTCTAGACGGGAGTGGATCATATCGCGACATGTCACATTTCCATCATCAGCTCTCGCACATTACCGTCTTCCGTCTCCCCGATATATAGTCACATTTTGATCACCAGTGCCTGTGGCATGAATACTTCAAGAGCCGTGCACCACGCCTTCACTAATTGCCACTCCACCAAAGCACATTCAATCGCACGTACTAGGTAGTGAACCAAGAAAACACCACTCTTACTCAACGACGCCACCACCACCAAAGTAACTTTCACGGAGACAAGACGGAGGAAAACCCACGCTCTTGACCTCCAATCTCAGCCAACATGGCCTCCGACGCCGAAGACCGTCTAGAAAACGAGCTCGCCCTGGTTCACGCAATGTACCCCGACCAACTCACCTGGGACCCCCACAGCCGCGAAGCGACTTTTCGCCTCCCCAACGCAGCCCTCAAACTCCGCCTCCAAGACGATTACCTAACTACCGGCCGACCCGTGGTAATTTCCGCGAGCGTAGCGAGAACCGACATTAGCGACGAGGTTAAGCAGCGCCTACTGGAAGAGTTCAAACCAGGGGAGGAGATTCTCGACTCGACGATCATGATCTTCGACGAGCTGGCGACGCACCACGAGCTCGAAGCTTCGTCTCAATCGCCCGGACCGCCCTCTTCTTCTTCTGCGACGACGGTCGAGTCTGAGAGCAGCGGGAGCGAGCTGACCATCATCGTCTGGTTGCACCATTTGCTTAACACGAATAAGCGGAAACTGGCGCTTTCTCCGGACGCTTCTGTCTCTGGTATTACGAAGCCCGGCTATCCGGGCGTGCTGGTTTATTCTGGTCCTGCAAAGGCCGTTCGCGAGCATGTGAATGAGCTGAAAGGGCAAAACTGGGCAGCGTTTCAGGTGCGGTTGGAGGTGGACGAGGCGTGGAAGTTCTCTCATGGGACTGGAGTCAGAGAGGTTGAGGCGATGGGTGATGTTGTTGCTGCCGTTGGAGAGGCGAGGAAAGAGGATCTCATGCAGGCTCTGAAGATCAAGTGAGGTCGTGGAGTAGACAGCGCAGGAAGAGATGGTGCTTGAGCGTATGCATAGATAAGCGGCTGGCCGCGAGGCGAGCGAGCGAGCGATATACCCCCGGACAGAGTTGACGAGTGCACAAATTGCAGCTTGCACGTAGCTGTACATAAACATACCTTTACGCATATGAGTTACGCATGGAAGAAATTACAAGTCTGAAAAAGAAGTACCAAGTTCGGTTTAATTCAATTGGTAAAGAATCTGGAAGGCAATGTAGGTACGAGAAGAAACCGCCACCGAGCCTACCCAGGATGCCCAAGCTCACGACGCCGCGCGGATGCATACGAGATGATTATACAAAGAGACAGTACGAAATGAAGAAGGAAAGCCGTTGCTCGGTTCGTGCTGGCCAGACTACCCTCTCAGGGTATCATCAAGGTTCTTCCGACTCCGCTTCAGGGGCGAGAACTGGAATCCACTGCCGTCTGCCGCACTCATCAAGACGCTTTTACCAATGCCACTCTTGCCGAACATGCTCGAGCCCTTTTTCGGACCAGCAAGAGCACTGAAGCCTTTGGCGCCGAACATGCCGCGAGAGCTGAAGCCTGCTTTGGCAGCAGGCTGAGAGTCCTCTTCCTCATCCATCAAAGTCTTGCCCAAGCCGCCAAGCTTGCGCTTCTTCTTTTGCATTGTAGTTGATTTTTCTTCAGAGGCGCGGAAGGTGTCGAAGTCAACAAGTGACTTGCGAGGACGCTTCTTTTTGCTGAGCTCGCGCGTCTCGTCGGGTCCATCGGCAGTCTTGGTCTTCAGTTTCATGGCACCTGATTTGGCCTTGGGTGCATTTTCCTGGCCTTGCGAGTGCACGTCTTCAGTTTCTTCGGTCACCATTTCGAGTACTGGAGCTTTGGTTTTGCGCTGAGCTGCGCTCTTCTTGGGCTGTGCGTTGGCTTTACTTGAGGTAGCGGGTGCGAGCGGTTGCTTGATAGACTTCTGTGCGGCAGGCGATGCTTCTTCTTCGACTTCCGACTGCTCTTCCTCCTCCATGTCGGCGTTCATCGTCCTGTTAAGGAATGGCGTGATCGAGAAGGTGCTCTTGTCCCCAACGGCAGCACTTGGGGCTTTGCGGCCACGTTTCTTGGCTGCAGGGCCGTCACCAGGTGTGCCTAGTGCGCTCTCTTCTGGCTCTATCGCTGGTGCGGCGCGCTTCTTTGTTGCCTTGTTCGCCTTCGACGCAGCAGTCTTGGTAACAGGTTGCGGTGGTGGTACAGCAGCGGCAACTTCAGCAGCCTCTCTCGCTGCGGCCAGCTCAGCCTCCATCTCTTTCAGTTTGTCCTTGGTCGACCTGAGTTTCTCTCTGAAGCGGCCCAATCTCTCTTCCAGTGCTGCCCGCTGTGCCTCGGCGTCCTCTGCAGCAGTCTCGCCATTCTTTTCCGCGCGTTGGCGATCTTTCTTCTCTTTGGCGAGCTCCTGGCGAAGCTCTTCAGCCTGGTCGTCCGCACTGGCAATGCCATCTGCCCGCTTTACGGCACGAGCAGCAGTTTTTTCGGCCTTTTCGAGCTCGGCTTGCAAGTTCTCTACAACATCTTCAAGACGCTGCTTGGCCTTCTTCTCTTTCAGCAAGTCCTTGCGTACGTCCTCGATCTGTGTGTTTCCTCGCGCAGCCTCGAGCTCCTCTTCCGCCTTTTCCCGTAGCTTCTTCTCCTGAGCCAGCTCCTTTCGGATGTCGGCAGTGTCCATGTCGCCCTGTGCTTGCTCGAGTGCTTCCTCCGCGCGCTCCCTCGCCCTCTTCTCCTTCTGCAACTGCCTCTTCAAGTCGTCCACCTGCTCTTCCTGTGCGATCTCGAAGACTGTATTCCTGCGCTTCGCAAGGGCCCGTTGCGCTTCACGTTTGGACTTCTCGATCTCGCATTGTGCGTTGGTCAACTGATGCTGCAAATCAAGCTTCTCGGCGGTCAATTGCTCGACTGTTGCGGCTTGCAATTTGAGGTGTTCCAGTTCCGGTTTCAGTGCGCTCAGCTCGCGCGCCAGTGCTAGTTTTTCGGTGAGCACAGCGGTGCTGTCCTCTCGCGCGTCTTTCAGCGCTTGTGCCTCGGCGCCTAGTGCTGCCATCTCGTTTTCGCGTGCCCGTAGATCAGCCTCTGCCTCTGCAAGACTAGCTTCGGCGGTTTCTGCGCGTGCGAGGTTCTCGTTGACCAGCCTCTCGAAGGAGTCGGCGCGGTCTTCCTCGTACTGCAGCTGTTCGCGCAAGTCATCAGTGCTGTCTTCCAAGCAGTTGACGGTGAAGCGGGAGCGGCGGAGATCTTCTACTTTCTCAAGGATATCGACCATGTGAGTGTTGTTTGCGTATTTGAGCTCCAGCGCGGCCGTCTGGAGCGCTTGCTGGTACTGTTGTGGATTCATTGTTGGTGGTAGAGGAGCCATGCTGTGTAAGTATGCGCTGGTGACATGCGCGGTCGGTGTGTATGATGAGGAGTGTTAGGTTGTTGCGCGCATTGGTATACGGTATGTTGGATGTGGATTGGTGAAACGGAGAGAACCACGACGCTCGGGTCTGTTGATGGCCGCATTTGTTGTTTTGACGACAAGCGCGACGCAGAACAGCGGCTCATCCCGGCCGAGGCTAGCTCCAGCACGGGAGCCGCATCATCAAAGGCCAAGGCCAAGTAGCCAGCTGGAGCTCCATGTCCAGACGACTGTTTGGACTGCAGATGAACGACTTCACTTGTTCGACCATTGCACACCACCACCGTCAACACCTGCAATGAAGCTCCTCTCCCTGATCACGGCGGCTCTGCTGCCGCTGACCGCATTGGCTGCGAAGAAGCCCACCGGCGACCTGTTCCAAAAGTACAACGCTAAGCAGCTCTCGGCATCTGGCTCCTTCAAGCTCGATGACAAGACCTACGGCCAGCTCACAAAGGCCCCGCGCGATTACTCTGTCGCCGTGCTCCTTACCGCTCTGGAGGCAAGATTCGGTTGTGGCCTCTGCAATGATTTCCAGCCAGAGTACGACTTGCTGGCTCGCAGTTGGACCAAGGGAGACAAGGCCGGAGAGGGAAGACTTCTCTTCGCAACATTGGACTTCCTGGACGGCAAGGCGACCTTCCAGTCGGTATGTGGTCATGTATCGATTGTTATGGCCATCACAGTACTGACATATCGCAACAGATGCAACTCCAGACTGCGCCCGTCCTACTTCTCTTCCACCCGACTACTGGACCCAATGCGAAGACCGACCCGTCTCCTACTCGATTTGATTTCCTTGCTGGGTGAGTTGTCAAGACTTTGTATTTCAGTGTGATGGCATTCCTAACACAATCCAGTACCGACAAGGCCGAACCCATCCACGCATGGCTCAGCCGCCATCTCCCCGACTCTCCTCACCCACCCGTCCAACGCCCGATCAACTACGTTAAGATCGTCACCGTAACAACCGCTGTCGTTGGTGTCTTCACTTTCCTTACAGTCGCCGCGCCTTACCTTTTGCCGATCATTCAGAACCGCAACCTCTGGGCCGCCATCAGCTTGATCGCTGTGCTGCTTTTCACTAGTGGACACATGTTCAACCACATCCGCAAGGTCCCCTATGTCCAAGCCAACGGCAAGGGTGGTGTCAGCTACTTCGCGGGTGGCTTCCAGAATCAATTCGGTCTTGAGACTCAGATCGTTGCCGCAATGTGTAAGTTTTCCTGCAGTTCCATTTCTCGACAGCAACTAATCGAACATCACAGACGGCATCCTCTCTTTCGCCACCATCAGCCTGGCACTCAAGGTTCCTCGCATTGCCGACTCCCGCAAGCAGCAGATTGCAGTCTTCGTCTGGGGAGCGGTCCTTCTTGGCATGTACTCGTTCCTCTTGAGTGTATTCAGGATCAAGAACGGCGGCTACCCCTTCTGGCTGCCGCCTTTCTGATCTCACAGCTCAAGTTTGGCTAAATCAAAAGCAATTGTACGATTTTCTCGCAAAACCGTGATCGGGATCCGGTCAACCAAGAACGCAGATAGAAGTACCAGGATCAAATGGAATGATGTGGATCTACAAACGCTGTACCTGTTCAAGTCAAGGCTTCCGGTACGGTGACCCTCTGGTTTGAAAATTACACTCAATACTACTTCTGCCCGCCATCGACCTCTAAACCCGAGTTTATGCAAGAATGGCCAGCGACAACAGCCTCACTGCATGTTGTCTCTGCTTGGCGGTTGAGGTATAATAATGCAATGCACGGCAATCCTTCCATCAATCAAGCAATTGGTTGATCAGGGGATATGGTCTAGCGGTATGACATCTTCTTAGCATCGTACTTCACAGTACTTGTTAAGTGGAGAAGGTTCCCGGTTCGACTCCGGGTTTCTCCATAGCACATCTCATCTGCGGATGAGTCAACCTTTTGCATCTTCTATGTCGGTGTTGGTGAACATCTTTTTTTTATTCCCACTAAGGCCGCAGATTCGTGTGACATAGCGGGATATGGGCTGTCCAGGTCAACGGAGTTGGTAAACAGGCCTGTCAAAAAGGGGGAGGCTTTCCTCTGCCTATGGGAGTTGACGTCGATCCGGATATCGCAGGTAGCACCAGCCGTCCCAGACGCGACACCGACGGTAGCTGCGACACCGCTTGCCAAACTTAGATTGTCAGCAATGCCTTTCATAACCACTTGAAATCGATACAACTTATCGCCAACTCCATTCGAACAACTGTTGCAGTCTTGACACAGCAATACATCATGGCCACTCTGCCAAAAGTCGACACTTATCCGCTGGCTCGCGGCGTGATAGACTCCGTCCGCCTGAATCTCTGCCACTTCATCTGGAAGAAGTCATTCCCATGGATCGTCCATCCTTCCGTTTCGCTGGAAGGCAGATCCGAACTCCGAATTGCAGACGTAGGGTGTGGAACTGGGTCAGCTCAGATCATCGCTCTGCTCCGGCGTCACTTCCAACAATACTCGCTGACACTTCGTCGATAGGATTTGGCTCTTAGAAGCTGCCGAAGACTATCCAAATGCCCAGAGCCTAGATGGTCTTGATATCGCGTTGCATCAAGCACCTTCACAACATCTGCTTCCACAAAATGTTCGCTTCAAATATCTGGACATGCAAGAAGACATCCCCACCGAGTTTGTAGGACGTTATGATCTTGTGCACGCTCGCTTCTTGCTTGGTCTTGTCAAGAACAACGACCCTGTCCCACTCTTGCAGAACTTGTTGAAGCTACTAAGTACGTCAATACACCACCCAATCGATTCCGTTTCGATGGAAAATCTAATCAAGCAACCCCAACCAGAACCCAACGGCTACCTCCAATGGAACGAAGTCGACTGGGGTGCCGACATCTACATCGGCCTCGAAGAAACCAACACCCCTCTCGAAGCCAGCGGCTTGCACAAATTGCGTCAATCGGGAAAAGCCTTCCTCGGCCCCATCGACTGGCCACAGCGAATGTCCGAGATCGTTGAATCGCAAGGTTTGCAGGACGTTGTCGTCGAGAAAAGGACGAAGGGTGATTACCCTCTTCAGTACGCAAGTTTCTGGACGGAGGGGATTGTTGCGGCGGGGATTGACACGGTGAGTAAGATTCCTGAGGGTGAGATGAGGGATCGCGTAGCTGGTCTGGTCGATGAAGCGGCGGAGGATGCAAGGAAGGGGATCGCTTGGTGCGGTGATCATTTTGTTGTCGTTGGAAGGAAGACAGTGTAGTGGTAGGGATCCAAGATGGTTATCGTGTTAAAAGGTGCCCGATGATTTACTTTCTTGCTACTTTATGTTCATGTTTGGGGTTGACAGGGTTAGGGTACACCATCGCGACTTAATATTCTATGCGATCAATCACGGTTAAGACTGTTTGATTAGTTTATGTGGTTTCAGTACGAGCACTTCCCTTTTCACACTTCGATGTCGAGGACGATATCACATCATGTGCATGTTCTGTTCAAAATCTGGCTTCCAGTGGAAGAACTTGCTGTACATCCGCTGGGCATGGTCGTTCTCGAACACATCTAACCATGCCTTACAACTTGCGTGGGCTTGGGACACTGTCAACACAATTCAATCACATCAGAGAGCTAGTAGATGTTGTGACACATCTCAATTCATACAAGACAATGAGGACAGCTACCTCTTCGTCGATCGTTTGCCAGGTTCGGCTATTGGTCGACATGATCTATCTCGCTACATTTCCATGCTTGACTTCGAACACTTCCAACAGAACACACTGAGACTATTGTCATGCCCCATGTCATTCTAGACAGAAGCAAGCAAAAGAAGAGAGAATGAACCTAGAAGCATACTTACATTACATGACTCAAGATTCAATGTTGAGTACGACGAACCACACGACCTCCCAGACGACTCTCGCCATAGACACTCGACGCCAGCACACTCATTCCGCTCGTCGTATGACCAAAAAATGGCGAAAAAGATAGAAGTTCCATGGTTCGTTTGAACGATGAAGCTGACCCGATTTGAACGGATGACCTTGTGGATGTCCGCAGTATACTGGAATCACACGCGCTACCACTGCGCCACAGCTCCCAAATACTGGTATGTATTTGATACGGTATTCTGATCATCGAAACATATTAAAGTCTCAAAATTGAGTGTGGCTCGTGTTTGAATAGAACGAATCGTTTGCGCATCCAGATAGAAATATGAGTATGTAGATCTCTTTAGTAGAGCTCGGGCTACAATCTCGATCAAACAACACATCAATCGGTGCAATATTGGGAAAGTTATGTGACCCGGAAGATACTGAGTTTTTGGTGCCAAGAACTCGGCTGTGCCTACTTGGTCAAAATCTTCAAATCTACGCCTGGATCGATCAGCCCGTCAACAAGATCAGATAAAATCAGGTGGTGAGCATGATTGGATTGGATGTTCGTTTCGAAGGGATGCCGCAATGTGTTCGTTTGTGTAAATATGAACAGCACGAACAGTCGGGCTACTTCGAGTCGACCCTTGATATCACCTCTGAACGAGACCAATATGTGGAACGGTAGCAAACGGCGAAAGATTGCTCAGGAACAAGGATGTAGATCTAGACATCCAACTACACACACCACCCAATCATCCCCTTCCAGACGCCTCTCTAAACCCAACGAGCGGCACTCTCGTCCTCAAAAGCAAACTGCTCGCAACAACCGTGATACTGCTCAACGCCATCGCCAGAGCCGCCCACGCAGGATCCAGCCTCACATGAGTGCCAGAGCTAGTCGTGATCGGATACAGTACACCCGCAGCAACCGGCAGGGCGATCATGTTGTACAACGCCGCCCACACGAAATTTAGAATTACCCGCCTGAAGACGGCACGGCTAAGCGAGACCAGCGTCAGGACGGCTTGTAGATTTGAGTGGACCAAAATGAATGACGCAGACTGTACGGCGACGTCTGAGCCGGACGCGACTGCAATCCCTACGTCTGCAGCGGCGAGGGCGGGAGCGTCGTTGATGCCATCGCCGACCATGGCGATAGTGGCTCTGTTGCGTTTGCTGCTCGACAAGAGTGCGCTCTGGAAGCCAGTTCCGCGACGGGGTTTGAGGATTTGTTGCAAGTACTTGACTTTGTCTGCTTTTTGCGCGGGGAGCACGCCGGCGATGATGTTCTCTGAAGGAATCCCAACTTGTTTGCCGACTGCGTTCGCGGTGCTGGGGTTGTCGCCGGAGAGCATCCAGACATCGATGCCGCGTCTTCGGAGAGACTCGACGACTTCGATAGCTTCGGGTCGGAGTGGATCAGAGGCCCCGAAGATTGCTTGCATACTCCACGGCCCGCTAGAATTGCGACATGCCATCAGGATGACTGAACAACCTGAAGACTTCCAAGTCTCTAGAGTGCTGTCGGTAGCGGGAGTCACCACTACGCCGTAGTCTTCCATGAGGCTTCCGTTGCCGACCAGCACCTCGTACTGATGTTGAGTCGACTCAAATTTGGCTTTCAATCCCTTGCCGGCAATTTCATCGACATATGTCACGTGTACCAATGCCGTATCCTCTGCTTGCACTGCAAAGTTGACAGCAGCCTTAGCAAGCGGATGACTGCTGTTCTCTTCAACGCTCTTGAGAACACCAATGACAGTTGCCCGATCAAGTTCCAGGTCCGTATCGAAGGTGAGGTGCTGCACGATCTTAGGCTCTACACCTTCAGTAAGCGTGCCTGTCTTGTCGAAGATTACTGCGTCCAGATTGCTTGCTTCCTGGAATGCCTCTCCACCACCCTTGACTAGAATACCGCGTTGTGCTGCCATGCCGCCACCAACAAACAGTGCTGTCGGTGCTGCGAGACCAAGTCCACATGGGCATGCAATCACAAAGACGGCGATGGCGAACTGCAGTGACCAGAACGGCCATCCGCCGATGCCGTTGTCCAAGTAGCTCTCAGGCAGCGTGCCCGAAAGACCAAGCGTGAGCCAGACCAACCAGGTCAGTATGGCGATGAGTACAACCACAGGCACAAAGTACGCCGTAAGAAGGTCTGCAATGCGCTCCATCGGGGCACGTTTTGATTGTCCTTCGCGAACAACGGCAATGATCGAATCCAACATGGAGGCACCTGCTGGCCCAGTGACCCTGATCGTTACAGCCGATCCCTTGTTGATGGTGCCGGAGTAGGTTGTATCACCTGTGATTTTTCGGATCAAGCGAGATTCTCCGGTAAGGCTTGATTCGTCGAATCTCGCTTCTTCGTCAATCAACGTGCCATCACAGGGCGGGCTCGATCCATGCGGGACCTTGACTGTGTCCCCAATCTCGATGAAATCAACATCGACTTTCGAGGTGGCGGAAAACGCAGGCTCACCCTCTTTCAATGTTGTTAGGATCGCTTCGGTGGGCCTCAGATTGCCCAGTGCAGAGATGGCATCCCCCGATTTTGTCTTCATGTGAGCTTCGGCAAGCCGTCCGAGCAAGAGGAACATGGTCAGGAAGACCACCGAGTCAAAGTATGACATTTTGGAACTCTCCATCGTGTCTTGTGTGCTTGTAGCAGAGATTATCAATTGCGCCAGCGAGGAGAAGTAGGCGATGGTTGTGCCGAAACTGATGAGTAGATTCATGCTCCCGAACCGTATGAATCGCTTCGCAATGGGGACTGGGCTTCGGGGCCTCCAAAGCGAGTAGATCTCCTTAATCATACGTCGGTGGAAGTAGTCTGTGGCGAAAAAGTAGACCGGAGTCGCCGTGGCGAACATGGCCCATTCTGCTCTGCTAACGCCATGCAGAGGGTGCATGAGCCACATATAGCCCGGGTCATGTTTTGAGACTAAATTCATGTAGACGATCCCAATGACCAGACTGGGTACGGCCGTGATTGTCGAAAGTAGCGCACGCAGGAAAATGGCTTTTTGTTCCTTTGCAAGCATCTCTCGGGAGCGCTGCTCCACCGAGGCTGGCTTGTGCATTGTGACCTTGAAAGAAGGATCTAGGGCGCAGATCTCGTCCAGGATGCGCCGGATTGTGAATGCAGGAGCGTTTGGTACATATGACATGGAGAGAATGGGCGAATCCAGAGTAGGCGGTTTCTGCAAGTCTACCCCAAGGCTCCGTACTGAGTCGGTAACTCGTTTCGGGCATTGCGGGCAGTGCATCCCCTCTATCCGTAAAGACACTGTTCTCCGTTTGAGTTGTGATGCATCGTCTGCCGCTCCAGGTTCGTCATTTAGTCTGTTTCGTAGGTTTGTATTAAGACCTGACTGTACTTCCATCAACTGCGCGTCGTACCCTGCGTCTTCGATGGCTTCGACCAATTGTTTGGAAAACTCTTGGCTCTCATCGGCGCGGAAACGGACACTGGCACTGTGTCCAATAAGAGACACATCGGCTCGCTCAACACCCGGCAGATCGAGAGCCTTTGTGACATTGCCCACGCAAGAGCTGCAGGTCATGCCCTCAACAGATAGAGTGGCCACGAAAAGCGGTGTGCTGTTCACGGCTTCAGCTGCGACATGCTCCAGTCCACTGCCTTGGGTGGCCGAAGCTGCACACATCTGGCAGTTCGTGTCGTGCAGGAGCCGAGTTGTTTCGTCGACCTCCGAATGTTGTTTTGGAGCCCATCTCTGAACGGCCTCTTGCAGCTGTGTTGATGAGGATGCTTCCTCGGTAGATGATGCGTCGTGAACGATGTCGAATATCTCATAGCCAGCCGACGTCAGTGCCTCGCTGATGGAGTCAGTCGCGATTTCGTGAGCGATGGTGACCACATGGTTGATGATGGAGATATCACGGATGACCGCAGTCGAGTCCAAGTGATTGATGACGGAGGTTACATGGCTCACGCATGTTGGACAGTGGAGATTGGGGATGAGGAAGGAGGTCTGACGACGGTGTGCGATTGGCGAAGGTGCCATGGTTGTTTGTGTGATTGTGGTTTTGTGTGAGGTTGAAGGAAGGAAATGATTAACACGAGCCTGCTTTCTTGTACTTGCCGTTGCAAAACCAGGTAACCTGCTAAAACCTGTGCGCCACCATTTTTGTTTGCAGGCACGTTCGAGAGGCGGCAAACGCATAAAGAACTCAAAAAAACGCAAAAGGCCCTCAGTAAGCTTTGACCAAGTCCGATCCCAGCACTAACCCTAACTCGGCGGTACTACTATCAAGAGATGAGATGAGCATGAGCATCTTCCAGACTCGATCACAATTACAAGGTCCTTGCATCTGCGTAATCGATACAACTTATTACACCATACCTACACCATCATTGCTTACGAGATTCCAATTCGCTGACGGTGGCGAGGCCATCCCAACGAGAGCGCATTCCAAAGGGACCAAAGATGTCACTCCTTTGGAAACCATTACACTCGTCGGCCCGGTCTGTACCCAATACCACTCTTTGTACTCGCGTATTGCAACGAGTCAAGATCGAGTCTTCTGCAACAACAAAACTCACATCAATATCCATCCACTGTCGCCACCACCAAACCAGTCAAGCCCCAACACGACCTCGACCGCTTCAAAACCTCGCCTTCTGGAAATGCCGGCATACCTGGAAACGCGCAACAGTGAACACAACCCGCTGTCTAATCGGATGCTCTTTGGGTGACTTGTCGACTATGTACTACCTGATGACCTATCACTCCTCGATGAATGCCGCAACCTCTATGAGCCTATCCAGTGAGCAGAATCAAGCATACGGCTTTACGGGTAAGGAACTCCAGACTAACACGCAATTCTTCAGTGACTGCAGGCATAAGCACTTCGATCTTGCTCGAGACTGTTCTGTTGCGGCTCGGCAAAGATCGACTGACTTGGAGCGCTGCTGTTCGCACGGCGTGTGGTATGAGCCTTGTTTCCATGCTAGCGATGGAGTTCACCGAGAATTTGGTGACATTGGGCCTCGTAGACAAGTCGATGAGTCTTGCAGATCCTCAGTTCTGGGCCGTCACGGCGGTGTCTATGCTCGCAGGATTTCTGGCTCCTTTGCCGTACAATTACTGGCGGCTGAAAGCGCTTGGGAAGGCTTGTCATTGAGCCGTCTTTCGCCTGCGGGCTTTGATTTTGTACGTAGACTGTAAGAGGCGTTGTTGGTGCCACTCTTTGCTCATGCAACATATTTTGTGGCAAAGGATGGTCTTCAAGGTAATAGATTTGTCGCGCGGGTTGAGAGGATCTTGCCGCAGTAACGAAGCTCCGGTCTTGCTAAGATGCGAGGTACCTAAGGTCCGACTGCAAACGTTCTCTGTAAAGGTCGACATTGAGCCGGGTAAACTTTTTCTAGAACGCGTACATCCTTGTTGATGAATTGTAGTAGCCTGTCAAGGATCTGAAGTGAGAGAGGTTGGAAAGTCGACTGCAGCCTTTCGCTGTCTGACGCCTGGAAGAGCTTGAAGCCCCAATCTTGCTCGCACATGGCCGACTGTGCATTTCAGAAGTGAAGACTGCCACATGATGCTGTATGCAGCATTGAGCGTGTCATTTTGACTCAGCCAGCACGATCTTCCTGGCACAGGAGCGAGGTCAGAAAGGAGTTCTGGATGGGATGAAAACATGAGGATGGGGAATTCGAAACAGGATGACGATATTGCATGGGCGAGGGAGGTATTGCATGCTGCGAACTGGCGTTCTTCAAGACAACGTTGTCGCGCGGACCTGAATGCCGTGGTGCCGCGTCCAATGGAGTCTTGCGGCAGTGTCTTTGGGGAGTTTGGGCGAGGAGGCTGGGTAGCGGGTGTTTTCCCAGCCTTCGCCTCGAGTCCATTTCCAGCTGGGCCGGTCGTCGCATACGCGTACGTCAGGCAGTCGTCTTCTCTCTCTCTTCCATTCTCTTCATCTATCACACCATACCATTCCAACTCTGTGACTCCTCATTCTTTGCGTAACCTTCACTTTGTTTGTACATAGCATACTTCACTTTTCCCCCTCCCCTCCAACACCACTGCGACTAGCATTCGGCCCGCTGCACTCAATCAGTCAACCAACCCGCCCCCACGTTGTGACGCCACCACCTAGCAACGTGCCGCCACGCTCACAGAGAGGCTTCCAGGTACAGTACGGAGATACTTCCATCTCAGGTCCCGTCAGCTTCCAGACGCTTGCGACGACGACGACAACCCGCATCTTCCGTTGTACTGTCGTCTTCACTGGTATTATCACTACAACGCATCTCGACACAAACGACACCTCTGACGCCTGACCGCTCCCACCGTCGCGCCTCAAATGGCGCCTCTACCGCCCACCCTTCGCAGCGTCGACGCTTCAGACGCACTCGTACTAGAACCTAGACAATCCTCCTCACTAGCCGCCTACGCGATCACCCTACCGACAAACGGAGACAGTCCGCCATCAGCACTACACCCGCGACAGCAAAGTGGCATCGTCCCAATCCCAACCGTCTATCAAGGCCTCAACTCAGGTCCCGCACCTGGCGCAGTAGTCGGAATCGTGCTTGGTTCTGTTCTGGGCTTTATCTTCCTCATCTGGCTACTTTGGATCCTCTCCAATGGCAGCACATTCATCAAGACAAATCGAGACGAGGAAGAGGATATTGTCGTCTCGCGACACCGCACCCACACATCCGACCGCCGACGCGAGCGCCGATCAGAGATGTCGCAAAAGCCGCCTCGTTCGCCGCGTCGCGATAGGGTATACCGACAAGAGCGTATCACCCGCGACTTCCCAGTCCCTGCGCGCTCACCTGGCACAAGTCGCGTGAGAGGCGAGACAGTTTTCGTCGACAGAGAGACAACAGAGCGCCGTGTGGACGGTGATGATATTGTGGAGGTAATAGAGGAACACAGCAGCGTGAGCGGAGCACCGCCGCCACGCAGGAAGAGTAAACGAGCCAGCAGTGGCTACAGGTCAGTCTCCAACTTCCAACCCTCGCCCCAGCCGCCGGGAGGTTTCCGTACGGTCGATCCGGATCAATATGCTGGAGGCAACTACCCGCAGTGGGGCGTGCGATGATGATCCCGGAGTTCCTTTCGAGATGTAAAAAGCAATACTGGAAAAAAGCAATATCCAAAGATGATTGGAAAAAACGTACGATCTCATCTGCCTCGATTGGACTCCTTCCATCCCGCCAACGCACTCATCCCGTGTACATGGAAAAGAAGACTCCGTTCTGACATCTTATCTCTTTTTCTCTGCGTAGACGCTGATCTCAACTACCCGACAATACACATCTCTCCTCACGTTTGTCAAAACGAGATCAACCTGTCCTTGGCTCCCTACCTGATCTGGAGCCGGACATTCAGTTCTCACCTCCGAATGCGGCACCAACAGGCTAGGCTCTATGGACTGGATCACTAAACCGGCGGCTGGCGTTGACAAATTCGTGCGCGACTCTTGCTTACACGCGAAAAACAGGCGCGGCGAGTTCTCGGACATCTGAAGCACCGAATCTGGTCTACGCGAGAAACCAGCAACATGAGATGGAAGCTCTTGCTATCCAGTGCTCTACCTACCGTCAGAACGACCGAGCTAATCGGAGCATCGCTGCATCGATTAGCGTGTACATGACGTGAGAGTGACACGCGCTCCGAATACCAACGAAGACTTGCTGTCCTCGCTTTCTTTTTCTTACTAGTTTTCTTTTCTGTATTTAACTTGCGGCTGGAAGGTGTGCTGGGTGGCACTCCGGATGGAAGGTGGACAGCACACAACAATACCGAGCGAGGACCCCAGAACAACGAGGAAGGGGATCTGGCTGCGCTTTTCTTCTTTTCTTCGCTCTTCAGTTGGGTTTCGAGTTTCGGGAGGGCCTTGCAAGGCAAATATACCCGTGGGATCGCGCGCTTTGCTTTTTTTTTTGGTCTCGATTGTTATTTTTGGAGACTGTTTTATACACACTTGAAATTGCGTTTACAACTGTACCATTGGTTCCCAACTTCGTACGTGATAAGTGGCAATTGGAGATGGGGTTGATGCTACTTGAGAGCTTCGTCTGCTCGTTTCTCCATCGCCACCTTTCTCACAACACGTGTTGGCTGACCAAACTGCCGACATACCTACTCGACACGATCCCATTCGATTCGCAAAAGACAATGAGTATGAGAGATCATCTTCGGCTTGCCTTGATATATAGTCTCATGAGAATTTACAAAACGTCTCCACTTTCAACCTCAACTAAGCAAAACCCTAATCTCGCCCGCAGTCCTAGGGAAGACATCCCTCAGCAACACCACGTCCGAGTCCTCATCGACATCCCCAACATCCTTGTCGCCCTCCATAACCCTCCTCTCAATCTCCTCGAACGTCTCGCAAAACCTGTCCGCAGCCTCTTCCACCACCCCGCGGACAATGTTCGGCTCCTGCAACTGCCCCAGGAAAGCCCGCGCGTCCTCTGTGGCAGAGGGCAGGAAGGCGTCAAGCTTTTGACCCGAAGTGGCCAGCAGATTGATCTTCTCCCCGCTTTCGTCACGGAAATCGTGGACATCTAGCAGTGGTTTCAAGCCCGAAGCTGACAGCAGGAAAGCAGCGGTGGCATCTTCGAGGTCCGAGGTGTGGGCTGTGACTTCGGAGCGCAGAGTGGCGATTTGGGAAGAAGTGAAAGACTGGAAGGGCTGGAGAGTGGCCAGGGTGGCGAGTTTGGTGTTTAGGAGGAAGATCTGGGAGTGTGGCGGCTGGAGGGTGCGGGCTAGAGAGGTGCAGCCGGCGAGGTAGGGGTGGAGAGCTTCTTGCAGGATGGGGGTGAAGGTTTCTTCTTGGTCTTTGTCGGTCGAGGCTGGGGTTGTGGAGGTCGAGAAGGAGTTCATTAGGGTTGTGAGGGTGGCGAGGGCGTCGGTTAGGAACTCCGGCGGTGCGAGATCGTTTGGGGAGATGGGGTGGGTAGAGGTTTGAAGGGAGGCGAGGTGGTCGCGCGTGCAGGTTTTGAAGGCGCGGAGGGCGGTTTCGGCTAGCGGGGAGAGGGTTGCGAGGAGGGCGGATGTTGGGGAGAGCAGGGAGCTGAAGATGGAGGTGTAGAAGGTCAAGAGGTTGGAGATGCGGTAGGCTAGGGTGGCGTCTTGGTGTGATTGCACGACTTGCTCGATGCGCTGCTTGAGTTGGCGGAAGACGCCGGCGAGATCGCGGTCGACGAGCTGGTTGAGAGATCTCTTGCCGTCGAAGACTGGGGCGTCCGAGTCCGGGTCTTCTTCGTCGGCCCGGGTCCAGGGTTCGCTTTCGATCCCCAATGCGATGGATCTCGCTATCTCATCGCCGTCGGCTATGAAGAGAACTTCCAGAGCTTCTCGCTCGGATACTGTAGCGGAGTGTGCCCAGGCGAGCATGTCGCCGACGTAGCGCAGAGGATCATGGGCTGAGAGCTCAATGGCTTTACCCATGACGGGATGGTCAGGGTCGATTGGAGCGCCGGTCAATGCAGCGTAGAAATTGTTAGATAGCACATTCTCACGAGCCTCAGCGAAGAAGTCGAGACAATTCTGAAACAGCGTAGGCCGTTCGGCCAACACACGCAGTCCACGCCTGATGGCAGTACTGATCTGTGGGTTTTCGAGATCGAGTGATTTGAATTCGCGCTGGACCCATCTGTACAGCTTCTGGTAGGCAGCGTTGACCTGTTTGGAGCTCTGTTCCAGAATTTCGAGACCCAGCCGTTGATTCTCCGAGCCGAGTAGTATGTGACTGTCCTGGTGGATTTTCTTCACGCGAGTCAGGATGAGGAAGAAGTCGTCGTTGACTGGCTCAGTGGTGGAGGTGAGAGTTGCCTGGTCTTCTTCGGACAGCACAAAGTGTGCTTTGAACGCGTCGAGGAGCTGCTTCTTGCTTTCTACTTCATTCTTGCCGTCCAGGATCACCTTCGCCTCGTCGAGCATTGGACCAGTCTCGCGGTTTGCAGCCGATATATGCTTACGCATTTCCGCGCAGCTGTCGTTTAAGCTGGAGATGGCCGCACCAATTCGTTTGAGCTGCAAGGCCACTTGGCCGAAATCTTGCACAATCTCGCCATTGCACTGTATGAGCTCCTCCTGCACATCGAGACGAAGGTTTCGCCGGGCTTCGGCAGTGTTGGTGAGTTTGCGTTCGTCGTAAGCTCCTAGGGCATCTCTGATCTCGAGATCCGCGTATGAGGCTGAGAGGACGGACGTGATGCGATTTTGGAGAGCATTTGACCTTGGTGCCGCTGTTGATGATGGTGTCAGGGGAGTTCGCGGTGATGATGCCGCACCGCCCGGATGAACTGATGGTGATGGACCGCGTTCTTGGAAGTATGAGGTGGCCATTGGTGATGGCAGTGTTTCTTGCGAGTCTTTCTATTGGACAGTCTTTGGAAGAGTCGGGACTGCGTGGTCGTATAGTCCGTATCGTTTAGGCGGATGCACTGACTCGTAGGTTGTATTTGCCAACTGTACTCGCCGGGTAGGTACGATTGGACAAGAGAATACTGTAGGGTGTGCTTGCACGAGTGGCAAGCCAATAATAATTTGTTAGTATCCAATATTCACTTCAAGCCACGAGATCGGAAGACCCCGTTTCCTCTATTCGGCGCAGTTGACTGTTGTTCCTATTCGGCTGCACGGTCTCGATGGGGGGCGAGCGGAAGCGACGTGAATCATGGCGGCCCCCCGAAAAGGACTGGACCACCTGAGGACAGGATATGATGTGTACAATTAATGCATGTGCATACGTATACATGAAAATACCCACAGGGAATGTCGGCAGTGAGCGATGACAAGAGTTTATTTTATTTTAATTCTATTGGACAATTTGACGGACATGATTGGAGACATAGGCGCCTTCCCATGCATGTTCTAGACGGTGGAGTGCTCTCTGTTGGTCGCTGCAGCATACGATGGCGGGGCGCTGCTAGCGGTACTGTAGGTAAGGTGTAGGCGATCGGCCATGTCGTTATCGTCAGAGTGGTGCTGCCTCTCTTCAGGTGCCTCGCACAGCACAGCCTCAGTACCGACTACCTCCATCCAACCTAGCCTACACAAACTACAGAACTCTTGTGCCATTTTGACTTTATCCTGCACCCTTCCAACCCTGTTTATCCCTCCGAACATACACCTCACTCCTGTCTGCGCCATCCTTGGTATTCCTCGACAAAAGACCGCCTCACCCCTCCCCTCCCACAGCACCAGCATGGGCAAATCGTAAGTCCAACCTCCAACCTCCAACCTCCCACCTTCCACCTCCTCCTCCCGCCTTCCGTTTGTCTGCAGCATGGCAAGGCAAGCGACCCCGCGACGCGCACTTCCACACTGCCCGGCCGAGACACATCATGGTTCGTGGATCACACATCAGACCGTCGTCACCCCCACTTGGCGCACCTTCACTGCTGCAGGCAAGAGGCCGCAGTAAACAAAGCCTGGATCGCCTCGCCGAGACTCCGTAACAAACGAACCCATACCACCCGCCTGTCAACACCATGACCGACACTCCGGATAACCTGGAAAAGGTCCACGACATCTACCCAGACGTCCCTGAAGACGAGCGCAGAAACTCCACATCACTACCCGAAGGCATCGTCCTGGCCGGCCCTGTCAATCATGCTCGCAGACGCCCCTCTCACGTGCCTCGCGTTGCTTCTGAAAGCTACCCAGCTTTCAAGGCCAAACAGGACTGCGCCTTGAAGATCGGATGCCATGGACTCGCGAAAGAGATTGCCAAATCGACAGGAATCGACAAGATCGAGGTGTTGAAGGAGAAGCTAACGTTTCATCGCCGCAGCCAGAGCAAGCTGTCGCAGCAAGAGCTGTCGGAACTTCAAAAGGCCACACATTTTGACAAGAAGGAGTTGCAACAATGGTACAAGGGTGAGTTTGGGATTGAGCTCCGAGGATGGAACATGGGAGCTGACCGACATCCAGGTTTCTTGAAGGACTGCCCCAGCGGCATGCTCACCAAAGCCGAATTCCAGAAGATCTACAAACAATTCTTCCCATTCGGCGATCCATCGTCATTTGCAGATTACGTCTTCAATGTCTTTGATGCAGACAAGAGCGGGAGCATCGACTTCAAAGAGTTCATCTGCGCGCTGTCAGTGACTAGCAGAGGGAAGATGGAGGACAAATTGGATTGGGCTTTCCAATTGTACGACATCGACGGGGACGGCAAAATCAGCTATGATGAGATGCTGGCGATCGTAGAGGCGATCTACAAGATGGTGCGTACATTGCTTTTCTGGAATTGCTGACGTCTGTGAATGATTGCTGATCCAGTGTGTACAGGTCGGCTCCATGGTTAAACTCCCTGAAGACGAAGACACTCCCGAGAAGCGCGTGAAGAAGATCTTCCGCATGATGGACAAGGACGAGAATGGATCCCTAGACATGGAGGAGTTCAAGGTATGTTCGGTCCAAACGTATGATTTCGAATATCCGGAAACTCACACCCAATACAGGAGGGCAGCAAGCGGGACGAGACGATCGTTTCCGCATTATCATTGTACGATGGCTTGGTATAGTGCCTCCCCTATGAACGAGCATCAAGGCGAGCAGCAAACGAGTCACATGAAGCCACGGCGTTTTGTTATAGGAAACTATTCGCAGGGAAGAAGGGAGCGCGAGATACCTCTAGGACATGCATGCATTAACCGCGCGAAAGAACGGAACAAAAAAAACCATCATACCCCTCTGTCTTGTGTCGATTCTTTGCACACTACCATCGTCAAAACCTTCGACCTCGGCCTTGGCAAGTACTCCGACTCTCACGATCAATGTTACCCGCGCTATACCCGTCCACAACTCTGCATGCTTTTGCTGTGCCAATGTTAACCCCGCGCCTCTTGCTTGGATCAGCTTCAAGGCAATCATGCGAGTCATTGCAAAACAACCAATTGTCGATACCTGCCATCGTCGGAGCTCCACCACCGATGGATTGACAGCTCTCTTTGGCGTAGCTTTTGTCGCTTGCCACGCGGTTGGCATGCATGACATGGCGATCACTCGTGAGGAGACAAATTGATAGCTTGCCTCAACTACACGGCCACAGCGGAGAAAAACCTGAGCATAAGTATCGAAGGTTTCTACTTGCGAGGACTGACTCACTGACTGGCTGTCAATCGCTACCTTGTTCACGAAAGATCTTGCATAGCCAATCGGCGAACTAACACCACTACAAGCATGCCTGGACCAAACCTGAAGAAAGAGGAGCAGGGAGAAGCTGCTCAACACTACGAGGATTCATCTTCGAATGAGAAGGGTATTGACCTCGCTTCCACGTCTGAACCTCAAGATGCCAGCGATCCAGCCACAGCGCCCGACGAGCGAGAAGACAAAGCGGTCCGAAGGTTGATCCGCAAGATCGATATCCGCCTCTTGCCAGTCCTAGCCACCATTTACGCCTTCGCGCTGATAGACCGCGTGAACCTTCCAAACGCGCGCATTGCTGGCATGGATGAGGATCTCGGATTGAGTATCGGCGATCGGTACTCGCTTGTCGTCATGATCTTTTTCGTAAGTTGTGTCCTTTGAGATTTCAATCAGTGCAGCTCTTTGTCGAATCGGCAAGCTGCTGATGAGACTCCCCCTCACAGGTACCGTATGTCGTCTGTCAATTTCCCGCCAACATCATCTGCCGCAAACTCGGACCTTGCCTATGGCTGCCTTCGCTGGCCGTTTCCTGGGGCATCGTCACTCTAGGAGTCGGGTTTACAACCAACTGGACACAACTCATCGCATGCCGCATCTTGCTTGGTGTCCTTGAATCCGGCTTCTACCCGGGGTGTATCTTCCTGTTAAGCTGCTGGTATTGCCGCTTTCAAGTTCAGAAGCGATTCAGCGGTTTCTACTTGCTTGCCCTACTCGCCTCCGGCTTCTCAAACATCCTCGCATGGGCTCTTAGTCTGATGAACGGCGTCGGTGGGCTAGCCGGCTGGCGCTGGATCTTCATTATGCAAGGCATCATCACCATCTGCCTCGGCCTGATGGGCTACGTTTTCATTGTCGACTTCCCCGACCGAAGCACGCAGCCTCAGCTAATCACCCGTCGCCCATTCCTCACCACCGAAGAAGCAGGCATAATCAAAGCACGAATCGATCGCGACCGAGGCGATGCAGTCGTCGACAGTCTCAATCTTAGCAAAGTCCTACACCACCTTCACGACTGGAAACTCTGGGAATGGGCTTGGCTATACCTGCTTAACAACGTCGTCACCTACTCCTTCGGCTTCTTCCTTCCAATCATCCTTTCCGGAGACATGGGCTACAGCACTACCATGGCTCAAATCCTTTCCTTCCCACCCTACGTTGCCGCCGCACCCTGGATGCTCTCGACCGCCTGGTTTGCCGATCGGTACCGCAAGCGTGGCATCGTCCTGATTCTCAACGCCAGCGCGGCCATTGTCGGTATCGCCATGACAGGCTTCATCCGCTCCAATCCGGCCGCCAGGTACGCGGGCGTCTTCCTCGGCGTGTGCGGTTGCAACTCCAATGTCCCAACGCTGCTCAGCTACATGCACAACAACATCGTCGGGCAGACGAAGCGCTCTGTCGCCAGTGCTTTGATTATCGGCGGAGGTGCCATTGGTGGCATCATCGCTTCGAATATCTTCCGTCAGGCCGATGCGCCGGAGTATGCGCCTGCGATGATTGCGGCAATTTTGACGCAGGCTGTTACGGTGCTGCATGTCGGGAAGAACTTTTGGGTATATGGGAGGGCGAATCGTAGGGCCGACGAGGGCGTCATAGTTGTGGAGGGACAGAGGGGTTTTAGGTATACCTTGTGAGAGGTGGGGGTCATGATTTTGGTCGTTGTCTCTGGGCGTGAGTCTCGACTCGTTTGGAGTTGTTCAATCGGGAAGGCTGAGTGCATCCATCGCCAATGTCAGACTTCCTTCCAAAGCATTCTCACGGCTTGGCTACAAACAAGTGAGCTATTAACCACATGCCATCGATCCCAGGGCACCCATCGACTTTTAACAGGGAATTCGACGCGAATTCAACAAGGGTCGACAGTCTCTCATGCGATCCCGATCCTCGCTGTCCTCGGATCTCAACCCGCTACATATGGTGATCCCACAGCCGGTCAAGTACTGTGTCGACTCTGGTCTATTTCGGTCTTCACAAGTGCTGGTGTACGTTCGTATTATCAAAAGATCTGCGAAGAATTTGCAGTCCAAACCATGACGGTACAACTCAACAACGGGTGCCATCAGGCCATCCTCACTACGTCCAGTTCGATTGGGACCCCCCTAAAACCAAGGCCGTCCATAATTCAGCAAAGGCCTTGTAACATTTGATCATCATCTGCTCGATATTGAAGCTCCTGCTGGCAGCGTGTGGTCATCAAGAGTGATCTCAGCCTCGGATGGACCGGCGATCCACTCAATCGACAGCTGATCGATCGGGAAGTCACAAGCCTCACTGCTTAGCTCAAGTGTAGTCACCAATGATCGACTCAAATGACAGCTGATCGATCGGGAAGTCTCAGGCCTCACTAATCAGATCAACTGTTCTCATGCCATGTCACGTGTCGACATCGAAAGCTGACATCATGTCGACGGCGACCCTCAATCGGGCGTAGCCTGCCAAGGTCTGCGGCCCGCGGCGCCCTCGAGCCGTGCGAGCTCGCCGTCGCAGGTATAAGTATTTGCTCCCTCTTACCAACTTCTTCCTATCAGCAGCTCTCTTTGCCTTTTGGCTTAGTATGTCCCCCTTCTTCCCCAACACAAACCTGCCTGAATCATTCCTAACAACCCTTAAAGGATCAAGTGTAGTATCTGTTCTTTTCAGTTTAATCTCTGAAACGTGACTACGGTCACATTCTAAGATTATCTACTTTTTGGACCCACCGAAGGCCGCTCAGCTTGCTGATGCCCTCGGTTAGTGTCGCCAGTATCGCACTACCTCTGGCTGACGCGAACACCTTTTTCATCAATCTTCTCGCTTGTCGAGGGCATTGGAGAAGAATCTCCCAACTTTGTAATATGACCGTTGTTTGTT
>Ga0265797_10000279_pt1 | contig 96585 bp, 83 predicted proteins | sample P2T30metagenome_FD_192433 | JGI IMG/M metagenome (GOLD analysis project Ga0265797, IMG submission 192433) | Plant litter microbial communities from East Loma Ridge, Irvine, California - P2 T30 | ecosystem: Environmental > Terrestrial > Plant litter > Unclassified | place: USA: California... | reverse complement strand
AGTTATGTATGACTATCTCCAACGTCCCATATCCACATTCCAATGCGACCATCCTGCAACTCCATATCATTGTCCCAAAGAACACGCCGCCTGTATCAACCCCTCTCGCCTCACGCTCCCACAATGCTCACGGACCGTGGTGGGCATGTTATTACCTGGAGTGAGGTCAATGATGTCCGGAACACACCCTCATACACACCCTCATACACCTTGCAGCCTTCCTGGTCCTCGTAAAGGTGCCAGCCTTCCTTTTCTGAAGCCTCCTTTCGGAGGGCCTTACGAAACACGCCCTCGTAAACCTTGCACCCTGGCTGGTCCTCGTAGAGGTGCTAGCCTTCCTCCTCTGGAGCCTCCTTTCGGAGGGCCTTACGAAACACGCCCTCGTAAACCTTACACCCTAGCTGGTCCTCGTAGAGGTGCCAGCCTTCCTCCTCTGGAGCCTCCTTTCGGAGGGCCTGACGAAACACGCCCTCGTAGACTTGGCACCCTGTCTGGTCCTCGTAGAACCGAACCATGCTTGCCCGGGCTGAGGCCGGTCCTCACCTTGGTGTGAAAAACACCCTCGTAGACTTCACACCCGGTCTGGTCCTCGTAGGATCGAACCATGCTTGAGATGGTGGGTTGTCGTTGTCCTTGTTGTTGTTAACCAGCTGCGGCGAGGGCCAGAGGAGGAGAGGGCGGCGGAGTGAGGGCTACCCATCATCATTGGCGGCGGCGGCGGGATGCTGCCTTTGGCGGTCTTAGAGGGCATGGCTGTCATTGATGTAATGAATCTCGACGAAGATGGAGTCGCAAACTGTTCCTCGCAAGGCAATATGGCCGCTGGAGTGTGGAGCCAAAATGATCTGAAGTCTGGCTTGCGCTGGCACCGTTGATTTCAGGTTGAAGACGGGCTGGGGATGCCGTGGAGAGCACAAGTGATGGATAGGTCCCAGGTGAGGCGGTTCTCGAGGAGTCTTCCATTCTCAGAGCCGTCGACAAGCTTGGCCAATCGAGGGATGTAAGTGCGCTCCCACCAAGTGCGTGGTTCACATGCGTGCAGAATGACTTTTGATGCCCACGTGTCATTTTCGTCGCCGGTGACCGATTGTTGCGCCTGGAGGAGAAGGAGAGTATGCTAGTGGTGTTACTCTCGTTGTTCTTCGGCAGAGGTGGCAGGATGCTGCGCTTCGCAGACCTGGTGAAGGAGGAGGTGGGCAGAGCTGTGCTGCTCTTGTTGATCTTCGGCGGAATTTGTGCTTGGAGAACCGATGCTTGGAGGACCGATGCTTGGAGGACCGATGCTGGACGATCGATGCTTGGATGGTCGATGATGAAGGATTTGATGTCGAAAATAAGGATGCTAATAGATGTTGAATCTATTGCTGCTTCTTAGGGTCCTTGGCCTCTGCGGCCGCGGTGGTGGTGGTGGTGAGGGTGGCGCCCGGGAGGTCGGCCGGTGCCAGAGAGAGGGAGGTGGTGGTGGAGGGCGCAGAGATGGGCGCCCAGCGCTTCTTCGGAGAGAAGCGGGGAGGGGAGGAAGGAGGAGGCGGGGGGGCCAACAGCGGCGCCAACGTGGTTGCCGACCTCGAAAGGTCGGGCTTTTCGCCCGAGAGAGCCGGAGGCGGGGGGCGGCGCGGCGAAGAGGTGGCCGGGGCCAGGCCAGAGGAGGAGGGGAGGGCGGAGGAGGAGGCGGGACCGGAGGAGGGCGCAAGGCCGGAGGAGGAGGCAACGGCAGCGTCGCGGCGCTCGGCCGCACGTTTCTGGCATTCACTGTTAGTCCAAAGCTCCCAATGGTGCGAAGCGTGGTAAAAGCGTCATGTCTGAAGACAGGAGCTGGAAAGATGGAGGGATGGAGAGACTTTTGCGACTGGAGTCGAGGAGAGAATTGGGCATTGATGGTGAAAAGGCGAGGAAAGTAAACGAGTATGCGACTTACGGCCTTGCGCCTCTCCCGCTGTTGTCTCAATGTCAGCAAACATTCGCTTGGAGCAAGTATCTAAGACAAGGTACTTACGCTGGGAGCTTGGGGGTTGTTTTTGCCGCGCTTGCGCACGGTGTGCCGGCCGTCCACCATTGGTGGCGGACGCGGCGGGTTCTTGCGAGGGGAGGAAGTTGGGGCCATTGTTGAGTTGTTGTTGATTTTGTTCTTCACTAACTACATGTCAGCATCACTGAGATCTCAACATCGCCGCAGCTCGACATCTCCGCGACTTCAATTGAAGTCTTTGGAGAAAGCAGGTGATAGCAACACATGGTGGAGCGCGGGAAAGGAGGGTGTGTACGTACGTGTGTGTGTGTGTGTTTGTCGTTGAAGGAGAAGAGAAGACCAAATCCCGCCCTCTCAGTCTTTTAACGATACTCGCACGCCATTCCTCCCTCTGCTGTTCCCTACGCAACCCGCTTCAAAGTCAGGAGTCATCGTCGTTGAGGTGGTGACAGTGATGTTGCTTGACGGAAGGCGGTGGCCATGAGGTGCTATCTTCCATGGCAGGAATATACCGCTGAATTCGAAGACCTGAGATACATGTAAGCAGAAGGAACGGGGCGAGTCAATGGGGAAGTTCGGCATTGTTGGCGGTGCTATCAGTTTCGTTGCCGTTCATATGTGATTGAGGCAACATATATGTTAGAATATCGTTCAAAAGTACTTAAAATTGACCGAGACACTACTCTCTAAGGGCCAAATCTTCTCGGGAATATCTGGGGCGATGCTGGTAAGAGCCTATTCCCAATGTTTGTCCACTGAGAGGACGAGATCAACATGGAGCTCATCGTTTTGTACTTAGCACTTTCTCTTTCTCGGTGGACAGATATGCGAAGGCATCTTTTGGGCGATGATGGTAGTAGCTTGCTTCCAATGGCCCGTCCTCTGAGAGACACAATCCCCACCACCCCATTCTTTCTCCCTCAATTGTTCGTATTAAACCTATGCCCACACTGCGGACAGGTGTAGAAAACCGTCGTTCCCTCATCAGCGCTGCGCAGTTGCACTTCACGGAATTGCAGCTCCGGATGATGGCACTGCGGACACTCTTCGTTGGTGATCTGCTGCGAGTCGGCGACGGCCTGCGAGATCTCGAGGGTGGTGAAATTGTCGCGTTTGCGCTGAAGAGCGGATGGGTAGTCTGTGCGGCCGGACGTCGTTGTTGAGGATTCGGGCCATAGGTCTGTTGTGGCCGGGTTAGTTGGGAATGTGGAATTGGGTAGTGCGCTTTGGCGTCGGATGGATCTGGTTTTCTTTTCTTTTCTTTTTTCCTTGCTCTCACATACTTGTGTTGACGGTCTGACAGAGTTCGCATGTTATTTCGGGCAGTTTGGCTTTGCTGGCTCGGGGGAGGAGGTTGCCGCAGGTTGTGCAGAATAACAGACCGTTGAAGGCCATACTGGAGTGGATTGCTGTCGTGTTGAAGGTTTTGAGGTGGTTCGTTAGTTAGGTCTGAAGGCAGCATCAGGCAACAGCGGCATTGCATGCATATGAGCACAGACGACAGTGCATGCGAAGATTTGTTTGTCACACCTCACTCTTCGGAGTGTAGATTTTGCGAGCCAATTGGCGTGGGGTACTCTCGAATTGATTGCAAGTTGAGTTATATCAGCACTTTGCTCTCACCAGTCCCCAAGGCCGTCCGATTGAAGACATGAGCTTCCTCATCAACGTAGACATGACCAGAAGCTCGTGGCTCCTCCTTCTTCTCATTGCTAGACGTGAACTTTGCCTTTGCGATGAGCCAAGCCAGAAATCCAGCGCCTTTCTCAACCACGACATTGCGTTCGGATATGCAATACGTTGCCGGCGCCTTGTATCGCGAGGCGCCTTCATTGATACGCCCACCGCTGAGGCCTACGTCTGAAGTTCGACTGCTCTGCACCACAGCTAGCATGTGTATTGGTGGATCGGCACGAGACGTGAGAGCCGTGTCGCTTTCGACTTCACTTCGACTTGTAAACAAGACCGCTTCCGCAGAGTCTTCCTCATCGTCGGGTAGAACGGCTGCATGGCGTTTCTGCCTGCCGCCGTGTAAGCCTTTCGGCTCGGCTCGATTGGCGATTCGGTTGTAATGGTGGTTGTTGAATGCGATCAAAAGCGCGGGAGCGCCGTCAGACGCCTCGTCTTGTCGAGGAAGTAAACTCATGCCAACCCATTCTGGCAATCCAGCAATAGCAGTAGTGCTTCTCCAGTCTCTGCAGCCGCTTTCTCCAAAGTGCACGATTGAGTCTAGTATGCGAAAGTGCTCCAGCCCAGCTATTCTTGGAATGGCCTCGTGTGCTGCAAAGACCGGCACGTCGGGGTGGATTCCTCGAAGCGCTTCTTCGCAGGCTTTGTCGACAGACGTTACTGCCACGGCATCCACCAACGTATTCAATCTGCTTAGATCGTCTTCATCCATGACATTGCCCTTCCTGTCGCTTTCTGTATTGATCTTGCTGGCCAGTAATTCCAGATTCCTCAGAAGTTCGTCCAGCTCTGTGATTGTTTGTCGGTGACACTGGGTCGGGGAGGGCCGCGAGAACCAGCCATCCGGAGTACTATGATGCCTTGGAAGGCAAGGATCCACGAGGATATTGTAGAAGAAACGCGAGCCGTGTCGGACGGCATTCGCAGGTCTTGGGATCTGAAGTAGCCAGCTGCTGGCGTGTAGGCGATGTAGCAGCGGTCGTCGTCTCGCTAGCTCATGCTGCACGGCGCAGCCGAGATCCAGCTGTAGCTGGACGGATGGGTCGTCCATTGACGGGACGTGCAAGACGACATTGTTGTCGGGTGGTGTTTGGCGGGAAGTTGATGGCTAAAGTATTCTTAGCACAGCGGCGCGCTGTTGTCAATGCACTTGGAGTTCAAGCTCCCACGTTGCGCAGCTGCCTGAATATCACGCGCATAACTTGACAATCGCCTCGTGGCACTCGATAGAGCAAACAAAGGAATACACCATCGTCAAACCAGAAAGGTCTCGTCAACACTGAATTCACCCTATAACACGACCTTTTATCATCAATCTATCGACCATGGGCAACGATTATCAGCCGCCACCAGGACCACCACCTGGATACACTCACCAGAGCTCATCGAACAACCCGTTCAGGCGCCAACAGCCTCAAGATGAACAACCTCCCTCATATCAACCTCCTCCCGGACCTCCACCTGCCCGGTCCGACAAGAAACCTGCTCAAAATGAACAAGAATACCTCCCGCCACGAGGTCCTCCTCCAGGATCATCTTCAAAGTTCCAACCTCCACCAGGTCCTCCACCCAGTCATGGATCAAGCGAGGCCGCACCGCCACCCTACGACCCATGGATGGCAGTCCCAGACAACAGTCTCCTCCCTCCACCGCCATCCTTTAAACAAGACACCTCCCCAACCGCCAACGCGGACTGGGACGACGCCGCGCGCGGCCACGCCTGGATCGCCGCAAACCCACTTTGGCAACCTCGCCAACATGACCAACAAACCCTCACACGCATAGCCTATGGCGACGTGCGCCTCACCTCCCCACCCACCGCCCAAAACGCCACCCTAAACACAACAGGCCTAGGCCGCACAACCGTCCGCACAAGTGCCAGATGTCAAGACACAGTCTTCCTCTCCGACATCCCGCTCTTCGCATCCCTACAACACAACCCTTTGCTGACAGAAAAGCCCAAAACGACGTACTTCGAGCTCGAAGTCAAATCCATGGGCTCCAACATCCGCGGCTCCGAAGGCGACGCCGGCATCGCGCTAGGCTTCCTCGCACCGCCTTACCCGGCCTGGCGCCTCCCAGGCTGGCACCGCGGCTCGCTCGGCGTGCACGGCGACGACGGGCGCAGGTACGTCGACGACTCGGACGGCGGGATGGATTTCGTGGAAGCGTTCCGGCGCGGCGACGTGGTGGGCATTGGGATGGTGCATGGGTTGCCGGTTTATGCGGGTGGGAAGCCTAGGATTGAGGTTTTCTTTACGAGGAATGGGAGGAGGGAGGGCAAATGGGATCTTTTTGAGGAGAAGGATCGGGATCAGGAGGGGGGTGATGTTGGGGGGTTGGAGGGCGAGTTTGATCTGTTGGCTGCTGTGGGGTGTTTTGGAGCTGTCGAGTTTGAGGTGAGGTTTAGGGCTGAGGAGTGGAGGTTTAGGCCTTGATGATGGCGATGATGATGATGATGATGTTGCTAGGCTGTGGTCGCTGAGGTTGTCACCAGCAAGGCATGATACGAGATCGAGATGGATTGAAATGACACGCCATGAAATTGCTGATACATCCCTAGAAATGCTCCTTCCAGAACTTGAACTTGACCCCACTGACAGTAGCCTCCTTACAAGCCCTCTTGATATCCCTCGCCGCGACATTCGGCCCACAAAAGTACACTCCCACCTCGCTCTTCCCACCCCTATCCAAACCAGGCAAGTAATTCTGATTGAGAATCCCCTCGCGCATCCCCACAAGCAAACGATTGAAATCGGGCCTTCCGAAGTTCGTCCTAGACGACAACTCCGTCAACGGATCTTTGTCCGTTCCGACCGAGTTCAGAACGATATTCTGCGCCGTGTCCGCGTCCATGCGCTGCGTCAGGTACGTGTGGATGCGCAGGAATTCAGTATGCGCGCCGGGCCCGGTCATGCTTAGACTCTGGGCTTCGAGGGAGGAGAGCAGGGCTTGGAACCACTCGAAGGACGTCGTGTCTTTGCACACCCAGATGAATTCCACGCGGCGTAAGCGGCGGGGCGGGTTGGGTGATAATCGCATGTGCCAGATGTTCTTCAGGATCGCAGCCCAGGGTGTCACGCCTATGCCTGTGCCGATCAGGACCGCGACTTCGTTTTCGAAGACGTCTTCTGCGGGAGCGCCGTAAGGGCCGTCGATGCGCAGTTTGGGCATTACTTGGCCGTTTTGAAGCGCCACTTCGTACATTCCCATCGGATCGAGCTCGTCGTAGAGTTTTTGCTGCTCTGGGCCGGCGCCGAGTGAGGAGGCGAGCGCGCGTGTGAAATCGCCGACTTGGCGGACGTGGACGCTTACGTAAGGGTCGAAGGGGCAGGAGGTGATTGTGAAGGGGTGCCATTCGTGCTGGGAGACGGAGGGGACATTGAGGAAGAGCCATTGACCGGCTTTGTAGTGCATGCTTGGTTTGCGGAATTGGATCTCCACGGCGTCTGGGAGTGGAGTTGTTAGCAGGTGGAACTGTCGATGTGAAGGTGGCATCGATTTTCACTTACCATAAGGATGTCTCACGACTTTGACGATCTCGGTCTGGCGGCGCGATCTTATCTCGCGGTACAGTCTTTCACACAGATAAATTCCTCCACCGACGAGCTCCCATCGCCAACCTTGATAGCCAATGCAGTGGCCCCAGAAATTCTTGCCGGCGAACGGGGAGTAAGGCTCGACACTGTCGCGAACGAAGCAGCCCGTGGCGTGCGTGTACATTGCCAGCAAGAAGGGGATAAAGAGGTGGTGTGTGTACCAGAAAGTCTCATAGCTCTGCTGTCGGATCTTTGCATGCGCAGTGGTGAACATGAGGAGCATACACAAGAGCATGATATGGCCGGTGATGCCGCCAGCTTGCATGTAGTGAATCTGCACAGCGGCTTCGGCTCGCACGAGCGAGCGTTCGACGTTGAAGAAGTTGACATAGTGCGCGGCGACGTGCACGATAGTCCAGAACAGCATGGTGTAGGCGACCTGGCGGTGGAACCATTGGCTCTCGTCCAGAGGCAACCATCTGATCTTGGGTCGTATGTATCTGAGCAGGTTTCGGCACATGGGCAGCAGGATTATCATGGTGTCGACGCTCAGGCAGAGGCCGGCTCCGCGCGAGAACCAGACGCTGAATGCGAGGGTGTTGAGAGGCGCCAGGCGCTCGTCAGCTGCCTGCTTGTACCATCCGAAGACGAAGAGGAAGATGTGAAAGCCATGGAATAATGTGTAGAATGTGATCTTGCGGAGTGTGAACTGTTTAGCTAGCCACGACGGCTGGGCCTTGGTCGCGGTCTTGTCCATTATGTGTATAGTCGTGGAAGATATGCCAGGTGGATTGCGTAAGAAGCAGCTCCGGCGGCGGACCTGATGTGGGCAAGAGAAATGAATTTCTTCTATGTCGAGATAAGCATATTGGCAGAGCCCAGTCAGTCTGTCCCGGTAGTACTCTCTTTAGAAGATGGCCGCGACGGCCAGGGAGGGCAATAATGTCAAGAAGTCCAGACGACTGTCATGAATCGCATATGCCGAGAGACGAGGCAAGACACAGAAAGTCAGTTACCAAAGTCTACAGGTAGACATACTTGGTATGAAGCCCTCATGGCAGGCCAGATGCAGAAGACCCAGCCTCTTGCAAGCGCCGAAGGGCCATGAGGAAGGTGAGTGGATGGGAGTGATGTGCATGAACAAGGATGCCTGCATGTCACGGCGCGACCCGAGAGTCTGTGTTCTGATTTTGTATGCAGGTCTTGAGCCTATACAGTAGAAGGTAGTCTTTCGGTATTCAAGAAGATTGAAGGAATCTCAATGTTATCACGCTCTTTCCAGATCGACGGCGTCGCATGAGCAACATGTGATCTGGCCATACCAGTGCTTCTCTTTCATCTTCCCTTAACAGCATGATTAAGGCGGTGTCTTCTAGCAAAGCACGTGTTCATGTCGTGTCGTCTAGTTGAAAGGGCAGCGTTGTCGACAGCCAATCGATTGGCAATTCAGAAAGTGCCTGCAGATCCTCCGCTGGACTTCATTCGTCGACTACGCGCCCATCACCGTCCACCGCCTCTGCATTCAAAGCTGCATGTCGCTGTAGAGTTCCTGCTTCCGTCTGCACCTCCATTTAGACTCGCCTCCTCATCGTCCAAGGGCGCTTCGCATGAAGCCAAGCAAGCTCGTGTCTTCCTCACAGCAGCCATATCGCCTCGTCAATCGCATGTTCACGCCCTCATGTGGCACTGCTCCCCGCTCCCAAGATCGCATTATCGCTCTCTTGCGTCTATACTAGTCTCCATTAACCTCTTGTCATCCTACCCGAGCAAGCCATCCATCCGTCCATCACACTGCTTCCACTCTAGAGCCCGCATTACGCCGGCCTGCCCTGCCCTGCCCTCGTGGTGGTAATAGAAGCCCGTCTTTCCGTCCCTCTTCTAAATACCAATCCCCCGGATCCTATTCCCATCCTAGACGACCCGGTCGATCTGCCTCGCTCTGTTCAACTGTTCTATACATACGTTTATCATCTACGCCGCAGCCTTGCGGCCTGACCAGAAAGCTCTCCTCCTCACACAAAGGCAATGAGTGAATCACAACGGAACTCATAGCTGAGCCAGGCTCCCACGCATCGAACCGCCCAAGCTGCTAGCACACCAAGGTGAGCCTTGCGCTGCAGCATGGGCAAGTTGATCAAAAACCACTGGGCCCGCCTCATAATCCTCACATCCGCAAGCTGTAAGTTCAAGTTCGATGTTCCAAAGTTCAGCGTACCTTGCATCAAACTGACAGCAACGTCAAGACCAACTAGCCGGCGCCCTCGAAGCCTTCTTCTGGCCCAAATTCTTCTTCGACTTCCTGACCAAAAACTTCGACGCCGCCGTCAAACCCGTCCCCATCCTCCAAGTCCTCAACGTCGTCATCGCCCTCGTCTGCCTCGCCTACGAATGGCCGCTGAGATGGGTCGCCGGCTCGAACCTGCACCGCAGCATGGTGGCGCGGCTGTTGTGGTTGCCGCTGGCGACGCTGAGCGCTGTGCTGTTGTACCAGACGACGAATGCGGCGGTGTATTATCTGATTGGGTGTGGTGTGTATTTTTGGGCTTATAGTGAGGGCGAGGTATGTTCTCTGGATAATGGCTGTGAGAGATGTTCCCTGGGTGGGTTGCTGACTTCTTTTGGTGACTACAGGTTATTTGTGCTGTTCCTTGGACTCTGCCTAAGAGGTCGGATCGGAGAATTAAAGCGGCCGATGGAGTATGACATGGAGTTCGACGATGATGATACCATTTGCTTTTTCCAATTGCATAGCGTCGGACCTGGCGTTTCTTGGATGTTGATTTTTTGGGCTGGAAAGGGATACGACTGACAGCGTACGGCTGGGTTTCCATGGCCCGCTGACGTCTGTACATTTCTTTCGGTAGCTCGACAGTGACGAGACATGCCGCAAGCGTTAGTAGTAGTGACGTGAGAACATGAAGACAGCACTCTTCGATGTCCCTACCTTTCCATGAACTCACAGCCAAGAGACCTTTCAGCCGTGACGCCTGCACTCCAGGATAACGCCATTGCCCTCGAAAACAGAGGTATGAGAGTAAGAGTTTCCCATTTCATGCCATAAAAAATATACACCCGAGCGAACCCAGCTCAGTAAACAGAAAACCCTTCCGTCCGGGCATGCATAGGACCTTTTCCCATCGAGTATAGCGCACCGCTTCCACCCTGTCAAAGAGGGAGAAATAGAAAGATGCGGCCGCCCTTTCACAACAATAATGTACACTCCGTCTTCCCTCCTCCGCTCCATCCTCCTCATCAGTCCAGCGGCAGTGGTGGTCAAAAAATCCACCCTCCGTCGCCAGCCATGACTTCCGAATGTTTCTTCTTCCCATCATAGCCAGACAGCACGCCGGCAATGGTCTTCTCTTGCTCCTCCGTCCCCTTGACCACCCGCTTCTTCTCTTCGTCTTTCACTCTCTAAGCGCCAAGCATACCACCCCCCTGCTTAGCCTGCGCCTCGCCCTGCATCTTCTCCGAAACCTTGACGTTGACCTCGAAGAACTTGCTCACGCAGCGGTCCAGGCAGACCGACTCGCCCTTGTTCAGGTCGGCTTCGCGGTATTGGGGAGGGATGCACTTCTTGGTGCAGGTGTCAACGAGCCTGTGGAAAGAGAGCAGTCTTGTCAGTCCGATGATTCTTTGGGAGATTGCGCGCGCTCGCTTGTAGCATGGTAGATGGGAGAATCGCTACTCACTGGTTGAACATGTTGGAAACCATCTCGATCTCGGCTTCTGCTGCTGCGATCTTCTCGGCGGAAGAGGGCTGGGGGCGGGCGTTGCCGAAGAGGAAGGACATTTTCGCGGTGGGCCGTTTGTGGTGTGAAAGTGTTGGGTGAGGAGGTGTGTAGGTAAGTTGAGGTGGTTTGAGTTGCTGATGTTAGGGTGTTGCGCTTTGATGGTTTGGTGCTGCATGGAGCGGATGCGCTCGCTGGTTGTTGGACTTTCTGAGCTCGGACCAAGACGTGATCACGCTGGGGAAGTTACATGCTCGAACAACTCTTTCTAAACGCATACATCAGACATGATAGTCATTTGATACTACTTACAGCAGTTTGGGAGGTAGTTGAATAATGCATATAATAGTCTGTTGACTTTAAGATGCCGACGACGACTCCGGCTTCTCTCGCTAGAGATATTTCTCCTCCACCAGCACGCAAGGCTTCAAGGTCCAAGACGACAAAACGAACACATGCCATTGGTCTGAAGACTTTATCTAAAGCAACGGACGCTACAGATGGTGAACCTGGTCTGGCCGCAGTGGAAGCCGGCAAAGCTCAAGTGAAAGATCACCTGGCGTACTTCTCCCATCATCTATACCAAACCTCGAGACAAACGCCGTCCCAGTTCCTTCGCATGACATCAGAAGACTTTCAAGATCTCTACAGGCGAAACCAACACGCGCAAGGTCGTCATTTCGTGATACATCAGCACGATCACCCCATATCAGGTACCTTGGATTACTCTCCCTCGCCACAGCACAGCACACCAAAGCTGATGATGCAAGGTAAGGCGTTCACTATGACTTGCGATTGCAGTTCTCCGAGACGAGCACCATAAGCTTCGCCATACCGTATGGCTTGCCGGGTAATCCAAACTCACTCAGACCAAATCGCATGGCCGTCGAGACTCGCGTGCACAATCTCTGGAACAACCTCGTAGAATCGGCTTCTCACTCCACAGGCTCACTGCTAATCTGGGACACTGGCGAGTATGAAATTTTGCCGTATCGCGAGTTACCGAAAGCTCGCACGACAGACGATGAACTTTCGGATGATGAAGCTCAATCGGAAGGAACATCGCGTGCGTCAGAGAGCGAGAAGCTATTTTCAGGTTTTCAATCTCGACATCTTCGCTTGCGGTTGCATGGGAGGAAATTGCCCAAAGATTACACCATCAGTCTTCGCCTACCTTCGAATAACAATCGAAGTGGACAACCGGAGAAACCGAAACGCAAGAGGCGTAAAATTGATCCGTCCAAGGTGACGCGCCGTACTACTGCGTTGACAGATAGCGAAACGGATACTTTGGGAAGCGAAGCCGGGAGCCATAACGACGCTCAGGCAGAAGATGCTGCTGCTGTTGCTTCAGAGGCTGAAGACGAAGGTGCTGCGATACGCTCTAATAATGCTTACACCGGAGCAACCAATACAATCGGCTCTGTCCATCAAAGACACTGGTACCTCAGCCTCGATCGTAAGAATTCGGGGTTTCACAAAGCGCGCAGTGGAACTGATGAAGGTCGCTGGGTTGGTGAACACGACACGTTTCTTGTGCTTGGGAGAGATTTCGAGAGAAGTGTGGTTAGCGGGCGACTGGCGGATGAGGTGATGATCGATGCAGGTGTGGAAAGGTTTCAGGGAAGAAAGATGTGGCGGGCGATCACTGAGTGAACTCGAATAGGTAATCAAGATCTGTCAGACGTAGGCGGAACAAAACGTTGGAACCTCGCCAGATGAAGCGATTGATCGCGCGACCATCTCATTACTTGGCTCACTTCACGTTGTGCTCTGTGCTTTTTGTTGTTTGTTTTGTGTGGCCTTCAGACTTCAGCGGTTGGGTTGGGTAGCGTCGAGTTTACTTCCCCGCGAGCCTTGGAGCGATGGCTGCAGATTGCACGTGAGCACGTGGCGCTTAACGTAAGGTTACCAGCCACCGCTTGTTTACGGACAGACAATCTTGGAACGCGAGCAAACCCAACCCACCTGACTAGTCACCACTCACTTATCCCAGTGGCCGGCGTAAGGGCAGGGGAGGTTCTCCATATATCCACTACATTCAACTGACTCCACTCTTCACTACATACTGTCAACAACAACCTTTCTCTGTCTGCGCGTAACTCGACGCCGCTGCAACACCATCCCTACCCTGGTGCATGCCGTTATGCCCGACATCCCGGAATTATTCACCATCCGACTACCCTGTTTAGGATTATGAGACCGCAATTACCGCACCTTGGCCTACATTCTTGAGAAACAATCATGGCAGACCACGCTCTGCAATCATTCCTCTCCTCCTACGGACAAGGCGAAGTCGACGCCGCCAACATTCCACACCAGCACCACCGCCAATCAGCCTGCTGCTGCGGCAACCCGGCCTGCGCATACCTGAAGCAGAACCAGGACTCGCTGCACGATCTGGAGCAAGACGTGCGTAACGCCGCCCAGATAGGACAGGTACGTTCTCAGCCTTCTCCGTCTCACCCGTCACATCACATGTATTGAGTGTGGCCGTGCTATGCAGGTGCGCGCCTTGTTGTACTGCTTGCGAACGTCCCCTCGAGGGAGATCGCCGTGATGTGTAGCGTCCTGCCGCCGTTTGCGGCCGAGAAGCCGTCGAGGAACTCGTCGCTAATGGAATTCTCGTTGCAGGCGCTGCTCGTCCGTCATGAGGCGTATATGGCAGATGCCGAGAAGGAGCGGGTCGACATGATGGGCCGGATTGAAGAGCTCGAGGACCAAAAGACTGGACTGCAAAAGACAAATGATACTCTGGTCACCGAAAACCGCTCGCTATTGGACCAGCTCGAGGCCATCAACAATGCCGTGGCAGAGTCGGATACTCGTGTCTTGAGCCTTCAGAGCACACTACAGTCAGCACAGCAGGAGATGCAGAGGCTCTCGCATCTTGCGGCAAAGACAGAGCGCTTGGAACAGCAGCTCGCCGACTTCGAGCGGGACCACGAGACTTTCCACGCAACCCTGGAAACGAAAGAGCAGGCGGAGAAGGAAGCAACGCGAAGATGGCAGAAATCCGAACGGGCGCTTGCTGATATGCAGAGTCAACTGGATCGGATCGAACAGGAAGCAAAGGAAGAGCGGGAGAGACATGTCGAGGTGGTTGGGCGAATGGAACGACGGCGCGCTGTCGAAAAGGAACTGAACTCCGCTGCCGGCAGGCTGAAAGGCGCCGCTGCTTCAAAGACAACCGGTCGGGATGGCTCAGGCACCAGTGTTGTATCCCACTTTGTCAAGGACATTCTACAGGACAATGCGAACCTTCAAATGGGTATCGTCGAGCTGCGAGAAATGTTGCAAAACTCGAACGGAGAAGTCGAGAGTCTAAGGCAACAGCTTGTTCTACACCAACCACTGGAGGAAGATGAAGATGATGTGCCGCGACCACGACTTGGGGAGAGGCAAACAAGTCTTCACGACGAGATCAACAAAGCGACCTCCCAGGAGCTGCACGTCCATCACCACTACCATGCACCGTCAAACCCCACGGCTGCTGTCAACGGTCGCAATACTCTACGGCGACCAAAGAAGAAGCGCTATGGTGCTCTGACACCCAATCAATTCACGCCGCCAACGTCTGGCAGAAACACACCTCGATCGTCCATCTCGTACAGAACTCCCTCTTCCATGGCGACCATACTACAACAGACTGCTGTCAGCGTACCAGATTCGACCCCTCACAACCATCGATGGTCCACGCAGTCCAATCAGACCTATCAGAGTCTGTATGCTTCCTCTGGACCGGGCTCGCCACAATCCACACTCCATCGCACGTCCTCCATATTTGACCGCGTCTTCAGCGATGGCGGCCACGAGTCTTCAAGGCCAACCACCCCAGACACGGAGGAACCAGGCTCGCCTGTGCTTGCACCTACACACAAAAGCAGGCCATCAGTGACCGGCTTCAGGAACGCAAGTGCGCCTGTGGTGCACCGCAAAGGCATCATGCCTGGGCCGAGCCTTTCATCAATCACTTCAATACCGGACATGAGCGTTGAAGATCTTTCATCGCTCAAACCGCGCGCAAGCGATCACCATGCCATAGCTGAGGAAACAGAAGACGATTGGGACGAAACGTCTTCAGCAGTGCTCGAGAGCACATCAAGTGGTGTGACACCCATGTCGGAGCACAAGTATTTTGACATACACAATACGAACATCTACGACAGACCTTTACGCCGCGCAGCTTCGCATGAGTCCTTGCTCTCAATCTCGGGCATGGATATTCATACTTACCAATCTCGGCCCAAACATTCGCTTCTGACGCAGGGTGGCGTCACTTCTGGTACAGTCGTCAGCAGCGCTCAAGCCCACGCTGCAAGGCCAGCCGCTGCTACGCGGATGGAAAACAATGGCCATAGCTTGTTGCGTGGAGTGGCAGCCGACCAACGTCTCACTTCGGCTCCTAAGCAGACGATCACGAGAAAAGCTAGCGGTTGGATCTTTGGTCGCTGGGGAGCAACACCTGGGCCTCTCGACGCCGATTCCAGCAGAAGCACCAAGTCTGCAAGCATAAAGTCTGGTAGCGACCGAGCAAAAGAGGATTCGCAGGCACCTAAACTGCCAAAGTTAAGGAACCCCGGTATAAACCAGAGTGGGCCGATTCTTGGGTTCGGTCCAGAGATCAGGATCCAGCATGCTCCTGTGGTGAAGAAATTGGACCAGGAAGAGCTGAGAAACGTGTTGGACGAGGCATGATCTCCTTTGTTGTCTGCAGGAAGGTGGCGGTGTTGTTTCATTTCTTATTCACTCTCGCTTTCACGCTACCTACGGCCGAATTTTTTTGTTTTGTTTTGAGAAGCGATGATACCCCCGGCAAATACTATTGTTCAGTGATTGATCATCCACAGTTTACTTATCAATCAACCATCATTAACTTACAACTCACCCTTCTCTCCCAGCCTAGTAATCGACATCATCACCTTCGCAATCCATGTCCACCGCCAGCACCCGTATCACAACCCGGCCGACCATCAACCCTCAGAACCCGCCCTCGTCCCTCGCCAACCCAACCCGAAAATGGTCGCTTGTCGCCCACTCCAAAAACGTCCCCTCCACACTCTCAAACCCCTCGACCTCCCCTCCAAATCCCCTACACCCACTAACAAAACCACAAAGAACTTCTTCCGGCCCGCCGATAGCCCCTCTCATCCACTCCGGAAGCAAGAACCCGAAGATGACCCCTTGGACGCCCTCTAGCAGATTCACATCTTTACCCGACGCCTTGTTTTGGTCTTCGGATTCAATTCTGGACTTGCAGTCCTTGATTCGAATCCACCGAAACGCGCCCCGCACGGCAAAGGGCGTGGCGTGGTTCCGCCCGTCGTAGTGGCATTTTCCCTTGAGGTTCATGAGGGAGCGGATGTTGGTCATTGTGAGGGGTTGTTCGCTTGATTCTGGGTTTGAGTCTGGGTTTGGATTTCCGTTTGTTGCGGCGCGGTTCTCGGGGTGGAAGAGCGTTACTATCGCAAAGGCTAGAGGTGTGTCTGGGAAGGGCGTCTGGGTTCTGTGGTGGTGGAGTTGTTGGTTGTTGTTGGTTCTTGTGGTGGGTTTAGCGGTAGAGGAGGAGGTGGAAGAAGAAGCAAATTCGTATGTTTGCGAGTTGAGGAGGGCTATTACGGAGCCTGTGGGAGTCAGGCCGTAGCCGTGGTCGCCGTAGGAGGTTAGGAAGGAGACGGTGGGGTGGTCGTTTTTGCTTTTGGGGCTATGGTTTGATTGAATTCTCTGGTGGTGGCGTTGTTGGTTGGCGAGGTAGGTTGAGTGGAGGGAGTATTGGTAGATGCAGTCTGGGTGGAGATGTTGGGTCAGTCTTGTGAAAGCTGGAACAGATTGAGTGTGCTCTTTTCGATGTCGGTCTGGTGTTGATTCTACCACTTACTTGGGATCGAACGGTTGGGTTGATGCTTGTTTGGGAGTGTTGGTGGTTGCTGATTTGGTCGAAGTGTTTGTGTAGGGGTTGGGGAGCTCGGTTTCGTCGTCTTGGAGTGGCGCTTATGCGAGTTGTTTGCTTTGGATATGCTCATGATGGGTGTTGCTCATATAATGTATGTTGTATGAGATGTGGATGTGGACGTGCCTGGTGGAGAGTCTTCAATTATGTGGTAGCTCTCGGGAGGTAAATAGACAGGAACAGACACGAGCAGCGCTGGTGGTGGTTTGTCTCGATTCATCTGTCCTTGTGAGGATGGTAGGTGACTCCAACAAATGATGGAAGGTGTCAGCTGGAAGTCACCTCCCTGTTACGGGTCGAAGTCTCAGAACAGTAAGAGCAGGTTGGCATGCGTCGTTGTTGTACATCACTCGCAGAGAAAGTGTCGTTACTGCGGTCATGTCAAGCGAGACCGTTCAATACCATCGATTGTCGTTGTGATAGCGTATCGGAATGCCTACACGACTGCCAACTCCTGTAAATCATCAGACCTAGGGATTCACATCAATAAACACCCAAAACACATCATTAGAAAGGTAATCAAAACCCAAAGGACATGGTGAATACAATCCATCGATTGATATAACTCTAACCCTACTTACCCCCAATAGTGTATGAGTTAGAATTGTTGACAAAAGTGTTCACGACTTGAGATCAAAAGATCATAGACGACCGAATTCTCAGGTACTGTATCGCAAAATCTCACTGTACATGTACCAGCCGTCGATTAAGTCTACCGAAGCAACCTTCATTCTTCGTTGCAACGAAAGCCGTTGCCCCAGGCTTCACGCCGTCCCCACCAAGCAAGCAACTTCTCCTTCGCGCAGTTGAGTCTCCCACTTACCTATGCACTACAACTACAATCTGGACCCATATATATACTCACGCCTCCTCCATCCATCGTGACCAGAAAAGCCGATATGTTCCCTCCAATCGATCCCATCGTACTATCTGCAAACCCCCAATTCTACATTCTCTACCGAGATTTGTGCACCGTCAAGCTCAATCTAGACGGCTCTTCCACGCTCGACCAGAAAACGCAAAAGGACCGTGATGTTTTCGCGACGGTAAGTGTAAATGGAGTCGCGTCAAAACAAACTCCAGGGTCAAATGTCTGACCATCCTCAGGTACAGAGCTCGATGTTGACATTGCATCTTTAGGACTTGAACACAGCCAGGCTTCAGGCGGCGAAACGCGACCTGATCAGATCTGAGCTACGGAATCTCACATACAGAGCAGATGCTCTCCCTGACGAGGTAGGCGCGTGTCTCACATACCAGAGAGAAAACCCTTGTCTGATGTAACGCGTAGCTACAAGAGCTGGTGGCCATCACGGCAGCTGCATTGGACGGAAACGTGCCTGATGATGACCAAGACCTGGTTCAAGATTACATCGAGGCGCTCATCGTGAGTCTAGAGATCCGGCGGGCAGTCTCATTGTCATCTCAGACCTGAAGCTCATGGTTTCGCAGGATGATCCACACCGGGTAGCAGCAGCGATCGAGCAGAACTTGAACCGCAACGCCACCGCTCTGGCTCAAGCTGTAACATCAAATAACAAGTCTGATCCCACGCAAATGCCTCGCACCCTAGCCGAGCTCAGCAAATCCATTGCAACCCTCAAATCAGACCTCGCCACTGCTCGTCTCGACATTACGCACGAATCGAGCCAGGTGCACGAGCTCTACAAACAGATTCTCGCCAGCAGCATCAGGCTGCTGGAGCAAACAATACACGGCTCTGTCTCGAGAGCATCAAAGGCCAAAGCCGAGTATCTCGCGATCGTGGCCGAAGGCATGGCTAAGAAGCTTGGAATCCAACACCAGCAACTCCTCGCGCAGCTTTACTCCGGCGACCTGCAGGAGAAATTGCAGGAACAATCTGCTGAAATGTCGCGAGAAGAGAGGGCTACAAGGAAAAAGATCGCGATGGCCGAAGAGAAACTCGAACAGTATCGTGCCGGAAGGGGAATGGAAGGCTTGGCCAATGAGTATGCGGAGATTCTAGTCGAGACGGCCAGGGTGCGTGAAGAGATTGCGAAGCTCGAATCGCAACAAGTGGCATGAACGCTAAACATCTAAACATCTCTGGTATGTCACTTTATGTGTGTTTTGGCCGAAGTGGTTTAGCTTTAGGTTCCCTTGGTTGCTTGCTTGCAGAGACAAGGTTGAGCGCGCGGCCTCGCTAATCGGCTGAACTTCAGCCCCGAGGCTTCGGTTAACTACCTGTACGAACCTGCATATCATGATGTCGCTCATACATGCGCGCATGCACCCCTAAAGAAAGCCAACTCATTCTTCCAATCCAGCGAACTTTAGCATCGCATCAATTTTGACTTGGCACGCGAAAATGACCGACATACTACCTCAGATCAAAGAAGCCCTTGCGAATGGACCCATCTCAAGAAAGGTAAGCATACGCATCTACAGAACACAATGTCTTCCAACACATCGTTCTATTGACGGCGGAAACCCACATTCCCAAGACATTGAACCCGACACTACCAGCATTGCCAAAGCTCACCCACCCACGCTCCCTAGATAAGATCCGACGCCCAAAACAACATCTCAGAACCCTTCTACCTCCAATGGATTAAAACTCTCGAGGTGACCACCGCTATCAGACACTCGTCAACGCACAGCCAGATAACCTTCCGCTTCCCCGTGCAACGCGAATATCTCAACTTTGGCGGAACTTTGCACGGTGCTGCCCAGGCTCTCTTCTTCGACGTGTGCACCACGTGGCTGCTGGCGCCGATCGCGCGCAAACCGGACTACTGGTGTTCGTTTGGGACTTCGAGGAATTTGAACGTGACTTATCTGCGGCCGGCGGTTGAGGGCGATATTTTAACGTTGGAGTGTGAGGTGAGTGGTATTTTTGTTTTCCCTTCCTTTTGCTTGTTTTGATGGTGTCATTCTTTTGGCGAGTGAGTTGTATCGAGTTGTACACTGCTGACGAGAGACATTTTCCGTACGTTTAGACGGTCAACATCAGCAAGCGTCTGGCTTTGCTGAAAGGGGTGCTGAGGAGGAAGGATGGCGCCATTGTCTCGACGTGCGAGCATCAGATGTACAATGTTGATGCTGATGCTGGTAAACTTTGAGCATACTACGGCGCTCGGGTCGTTATTGTGTTCCTGGTGCAGTTTGGTTGCGATTTGGGATTTTTCCGATTTGGGTTCGTCTTAAGATCTCAATGTATAGATCTACGGCTTGAGCTTCGCCACTGCCCCTATACTCTGCATCTATCAACGAAACTGGAGAGCGATACCTTCATCAAGAATGTCTGGATGATGACGGGAGAGAGGAAGGCCATGGGGACTGGGTACTGTGGTGCTCTGCGAGTCAAGATTTGGTGTGGTGACGAAGGTCGGGAAGAGTAAACGCGTAATGTAGTGTTCGATAACCGCAATAACCACATTTCGGAACTCGAATAATACCTTACCCATTATTCGATGATGTCCCTTGATTTTCCCGTACAGTAATCACGATGATGATATCAATCCACAATTAAGCCGTTGCGCTTTCCACATTCGAACAAAGCACCATCTTGAGACTTCTAACGTTACGGGTGGGCGGGCTCAACGACTCCTTAGGGGACGGGATATGTTCATCGATCTAAACAATGATGGCAGGAAAAAAAATTGACGTACCTGTAGTCTTTGTGATTGCAACTCTGATAGCAATACCATCAACACAATCAGCTCACCTTACCTTATCGTTCACTTTCGAAAATAATAAGACGCCAATCGCAGGACGAACATCAAAAACAAAAACACAATCCCATCGAACTAGCTGCTCACAAGATGGCGGAAGGAATCAGAGACGTGACTGACCTCATGAGAACCGAGTTCCACGAAGGACCCATGACCATAAAAGTACAGCATTTTCACTACCCTCCGTTATCGTCAATGACAATGAAATCGTCCAACCGACCCGGGAAGATTGACTATCATGACACAACGACCTCACCTTTGTGTATTGATCAATACCGCTGACGATGCAACTCACTCCAACTAGGCTCGAAGTCAAAAACCAAAGTTCCACCATATGTGGTTCGAAGGTGTCGAAGTGCTATCGGCGACAGTGGATGGCAACAATGTCAAGGTCACCTGGAGATTCCAGGTGCTGACAGAATACTCGAACCCGGCGGAGCTCTTGCACGGTGCTGCCCAGGCTCTCTTTGGTGAGTTGATCAGTTCCTGGATTGTGGGACATGATGATGTCTTGCTTTCCGTCTTGGTGAGAACAATGTACTGACTGATGGTGTTGTAGTAAGCTCCCAACCACTTATAGAATCCATTTGAAAGCAATTGGATGTCTTGTGGCAAAGCTCGTCCGATCGCTAACGGCGTCTCTTCCAGTTCGACGTCTGCATCGCCTACCTACCGTACCCAATTGCCAAACCCGGATTCTGGGACGATTTGGGTTTCACGCGGAACTTGAACATTAACTTCCTCCGGACAGCCAAGGTTGGCGAGTTTGTGATTATGGAGACAGAGGTGAGTCTCGCATTCACTTGTATAATCTTTGGCGTTAGCGCCTCGTAATCCAAGGTGGAGGCTGACTGACTGGTCGCAGTTGAAGCAGATTGGCCGGACTATGGGTTATATGACGGGCGAGATGAGGAGAGAGAGGGATGGCGCTATCATTAGCACCTGCGAACAGAACAAGTTCAATGTTGGTACAGGGATGAAGCAAAGCAAGCTGTGATAGCAAATTAGAATGAAACAACGATGCTAGCTTACCTCTGTACTTTAAGCGACATCAGTCATGAGAGATCTCATCAAGCACGAATCCGAGATACTTCGTAAGCATTACAACAAACTTGTAGTATACAACGGCGTTGCCGCCCTTTCCTGTATATCATACTATTACAATCCTCCACCTTCCCTCCCTCTTCGACTGCCTTAGAAGTCTGTCACTCTACCATTGTAACTCCAATCACTCTTCTCGCCCCACCGCAAAGGGTTGTTCTTAGGCCCTCCGACCTCTCCAGTGGTGGGATTGACATCTCCCTCAAATTCAGGCTTCGCGCCACGCCTGACGTTCGGGTGCAACTCCTCTCCATCCCCATTGGCAGCGACTCGCGCGCGCTCTTTCAGCTGCGCGAGCATATCACCCGCCGCTTCTGACCGTGAGGGTTCCGTGACTTTGCCATCGGAGTCCGCGACAGGGTTGTGGGTCGGCGGCGCTGGGTCGGTGGGAGAGGTGCTCGAGCGAGGTGTGCTGAAGGCTCCTGTGGACTGTTCTTGTAGCTTCTCGAAGATTTCTTGCTCTTCTTTGGGGAGGCGCGGTGGTGCTGGTTGCGGCGTCCAGGCGGCTTGGATTGCGCGAGTGGTGGAGAATGGGCGGCGAAAGAAGCCTGGGCGCACGGCGCGGATGGATCTGGCGATGGGCTGCATGGTGTTGTTGTACTTGAGGAGGTATGAGTGCTGTTGGTGTTCAAGTTGAGACTTGTTTGGGAAGGTAGAGGGAGAGATGTTTGCGACTCTGACTTGATGTATTCTAGAACGAAGTTCCGTTTATACCCGTTTATATCCGCACGTCATCATCGAAATTCATCTCCAGTCGCCACGATAGATACCTTATGCTTCCCTCCCTCGACTCCCAACCAAGGAACCCATTTGGTGCACATTACAACCCATTTGATACAATCCGTGCTCGGCAGGCCTGCGTCAGTGACTCAATTAAATTGAATAATCGATCTGCCAACTGGCGTTATTGGGCAGAAACGAGCTCCTAATTACTTCTCAAGGACCTGGCTATGATAATCGGCATTAACGCGTTTGTATCATATTTCAGCCATTGAGATGTTGAATTTCGATCATCGGCATCTTCAAAAGATGGCTAAGCAAATATACTTAAATGGCACCATCACCCTCAGATCGATTTGTCACCACTGAGATACTCGATTTCAATACATGGCATCTTGAGACGAACAATAACAATAACATCAACGATCAAGAAAACCACAACCCCTGCCCTTCAATATCCATCGCCACCTTCGTGCCCTCCAACCTCTCAACCCTCCTCGCAAGCTCCGCGAACCTCGGCCACCTCTCAACCATACCCTCCTCCAAACCCTCCACATGCTTAGCCCACCTCCAGAACAAATAAACAAAAACATCCACGACCGAGAACTCACCCCCCCCCGCCAACCCCCTCGCCCCACCCGCAGAACCCTCATTCGCCTCCAACCTAGCCTCAATCCGATCATAGTGCCCGCGAATATCCTTCGCAGCCTTCGCCCGGATCCCCTCGAAAGCACCCTCGTCCCCAGTGAACCTCTCCGGCCTCCAGAAAGCAAGGAAAGCAGCCCCATGAAGAGTCCCCGACAACCAGGCAATCCACTCATAAGCCTTGGCTCGCAACACAGCATTGGCAGGCAACCAGGCTCTGCCGTACTGCTGCTCGGCGAGAGCCGCGATGTAGGTGAGGACGCCGGTCATCTCGGTTATCACTACGCCGTCGACGACAAGCGCGGATACTTTGCCGTCTGGGTGGATCTGGGCGCGGTATTCGGCCGGTGTCATTGATTTGTCTCGGGGGTAGATGCCGGCTCCTGCAGGGTCCATTTCCATTGGTACTTCCGTGAAGGGCGCGTTGAGCTCGCGGAGGAGGATGTGTGGGACGCGGGAGCAGGAGCCGTCGAAACGGTAGAGGGTGAGGGATGGGGTTGTCGGCATGATTGGCGTGGTGAACGATTGTGGTGTGCGTATGCGTGTGTGTTCGCGTTTTGGCTGGATGGTTTGAAGCGAGTTTAGAGTGCGTGTGGCTTGCATGGACTATTAAACGTTGACCCTTGTCAGTACGCCCTTCAACGCCCGAGAGTAGACGAATGGCTTGGTGTATGCTGTCGATTATAAATCGATTACCAAGCATTCGGATTCAGCTTTCGGCTAAAACGATCCTACGAGCTTAGAGGCTGAGATATTGGCTCGCAAAGCTTGGAGGATGCATTGGCTCTGGTTGGCGATTTCTAAGCGTTTCAACTCAAAGGAAAGGTGTTCATTTCATGATGCTGTATCGTGATGCTAATAGTCATGTAAGATGTAAGCGAAGCATTGCCCGCGATCGTCTCACTCACTCCTCCATTCTGCCCTCGAGGAGTTCCGGAACGTCCTCTTCCTCCTCGTCGCCCTCGACGACCGTAGCCTGCAGCTCCATGCCAGGCACGAAAGACCTCGCAGGACGAGGCCAGACGCGCTTGTACAAGCTGAGTGCCACGGCATCCATTGGGTTGATCTTGCCGTCGAAGGTTGCCTTGAAGTAACCGTGCGTACCCAGGGTTTCCTTGATCCATCCCTGTCGGCCGCGGCGGGTCCACAGTTGGATGGCCTTGAAGTACTCGACGTCTTCGTTGTTGAAGAACATGTAACGGATGGTGACGACCTTCTTGTTGATCTTGTAAGGGTGACCGGTCAGGATGACACGCTTCGCGACGACGCGGGATGTCGATGGGGCGAGCAAAGTACCCGTCGCGACGAGGGAGAGAGTCGGCTTCTGCATGGCATTTGTAAGGTCAGATACCTCATCATTGTCAACAGAGCCTGAAACCGTCGGGAGGAAGTAAAGGCAGGGAATGCTACCCCAGCCAATAGGACCAATGAAGGACGCAACCGCGGTCTGTCCTGGGTGCAGGTATCGGTCGAACTTGTGCACGTTGTTGGGCGTGTTGCCTGCTTGGCTGAAGAGCGGGTTAACCACCATCCGACGAGGACCGCATTGGAGGACCATCTGAGTCTTGCTCTTGATTGGTGCCTCGTGATCGGAGGACAATATGATAGAGGTGTTTACGTTCGTCCGCTTGTGCTCGTGACGGAGGAGAGAGAAGATGGCTGTGGGCTCAGGGAGGCTTTGCAGCTCAGCGGCCTGCTCCGATGTGATGCGCAACTGGATGCAGACACGGGTACCGGCCTTGACGCCACCCTCAAGGCTTTCCTTCAGGATGCGGTTTTTGGTCGACTTGTAATCTGCGACTTCGAGTAGCCTTGACCACTCTTCGGGTTCGTATGGCCTGTCCTCGTCGGTTTCCCAGTGACTCGTTCGCAAGCTCTTCAAGCCACGGTAGCGGGCCAGCCTCTCCTTCGCAGAAACGTTGGGCAGCAACTCAATCTCGTCGGGGAACTCGAGGTCATCTTCCGCTTCGTCGCGGCGTTGTTTACGATATTGTGCAAGCTGGTCTGCTTCCTCTTCGATAGCACGATCCACGAACATTTCGCTTTGAGGGTACTCTGAGGGCGCGGCCTCGGTGGGCTCGCGCATGGTCTCGTCAAAGTGGCCGTCTGCCGGCCCAACCGCAGGAGCCTCGCCAAAGTCCATGTCTTCATCGTCGTCGTCGACTACAGATTCCAGATCCGAGCCAGAGTCGGAGACATCGCCCAAGAACCAAGCGGCTTGGTATTTGCTTGTACCTCTTGGAAGACGTTTGGGCTTTGCAATGGCATCTCTGGGGTGCTCGTCTTCGTCAAAGTAGCGGTGGTCGTCCAAGAGAACGTGTTTCCTCTCCGAGGGTGCGAGTGAAGCGGCGCCCATGGTCATACCGTCATCGTCCATCATGGTGTCCTCCGGAGCAAGTTCGGCGAGATCGTCCTGGTCTTCGGTCGGCGAGTCCAGCACTTGTTCGCCCTCAGGCGCATCCACAGCCATGTCGCTCGCCTTTGAGTGTTGCTTTCTCTTGGTCTCGAGAGGTGCAGCAGTGATCTTCTCAATCTGAAAATCTCCCCAGTCTCCCACTTGGAGTAATCTGTCTGCCTTCAAGCCTTTGCCTCTTACTACTCCAGAAATGTAGCACTGCTGATCCTCCCACTTGACCTCCTCGGGCACAACCCAACTCCTGTCTTGCCTCCATCGAATACCCTTGGGCATGGTCGTGCACAGACTACGCACGACATTGCTGCTGTCTTGTCTGCTGCTCAAATCGTGCACCTTCTCCAGTGATGCGAAGAAGTGGGTGATGAAGCTCTTCAAACTCTTCAAGACATCTGGACGCTTCTTCGCGGGCTCAACTTTGTTCAGGTTGTGAACTCCGGTCAAGACTGTGCTGACACCTTGCGATTCGATGCAGCGAAGCATGTGCTCTCCCAGCTCATCGACCTCTTCTTCAGCGCTGAGAACGAAGAGAACAAAGTCGGCGACCCGGCAAGCATCCAGGCACTCGAGCAAGTCTCTTCCAGGTGTAAGGTATTGCACTTTTTGCTTGAACCTCGGGATCTCGAGTCTCCAGGTGCCATATTCGGGCGCTTCAGCCTCGAGATCGACACTGTTGTTCAATTCGGTAGCGACCCTCTTGCCGTTGACATCCTCGCAAAGCGGGACGATAGCAACGATCCTCGGAGCTCCGTCTCTTCCAGAGAAAGCGCTACCCTCTGCGGCCAGCTTTGCAGAGTGGGTGACGCGCTTCTGCTTGAGCTGATTGCGACGGACCAACTTGGACATGACTTGCTGGTGAGGTGTCTTGCGGGACCCGGTCTCGAGGGAGTCGACTTTGCCCTTGGTGCGTTCCTTGATTGCCGACTTGGAGGCGTGACGAGTCTTGAAGGGCTTGTTGGTCGACTTTGTGGTGGAGCGGTGGTGGTGCTGGTCGCCGGTGGGAGCGCCCATCTTGCCGCCTGCCTTGAAGCGATAAGGGATATTGAGGGAAGCCAGAGTGGTGAGTCGTGCTCTGCGCAAGCAATTCTTCTGCCCTGTCACTACGAGATGGTGTGGGGGCTACGATGAAACGCTTTTTTGCGAAAGATTATCGATAAGCTGAGCACGGGCGCTTGCGGGGGACAACCCTTGAACCAAGGAACCTTGAACGAACCTTGGAAATGGGAATTCTAAAGACGGCGAGGAATGACCGGAACACATGGTGTATCGCTTACCCATCAATCCATCACCTCGCTAAACATCGACAGCAGAGTCGCCGTTCTGACGGAGCAGAGGTCTCACTGAAGTACTGAGATACTGAGTGAGATACCGCCATCACCGAACGACAGACGCTCGATTCGCCACCTGGACGAAACAACAACAGCAACAGCAACAGCAACATCAACATCAACATCAACAACCGTCAAATCACCAAATTTGCATTGCAGCTGGTTGCAACGGCTACATCTGCCTCTACAGTAGGCGAGCATGATGCCTTTTCATGCCTTTTCTGTGTCGTCCAGACGTCCGAGGGCCGGAGAACGACATGACCCACCTCGTTGTCTGTAATGACGTCCATCCTCCATCACATTTCATCGTCGTGACATGCCTAGACACCCTCTCTTCGCATCACTGCATCCCCCAAGAGGCGATCTGTAAGCAAGACACGCCCATTGACTCCAGGTACAAGTAACTCCTCTTCATTCTTCCTTCTCAAACCGACCTCACACCACTCTTCCCATCACTATTCTCGACACACCCACAGACGAATCCGCCACATCCCTCACAACACTCTCCATCATGGCCCAACCATTCTACCAACTCAAGTGCACAACCAACCAGTATCCCTGGGGTAACGTCGGCAAGGACTCGCTCTCTGCCACTCTCTGCGCAAAGCAACCAGGTTACGGTGACGATGGCCCCAAGTCAGACTTCAAGCTGCAAGAAGACAAGCCTTACGCCGAGATGTGGATGGGCACCTACCCGGTTCTTCCCTCATACATCGCCAACACCGGAGAGGATCTCCAGGATGTTCTCGACAAGTACCCCAACGAGCTTGTCGGCGAACAAATGCTCAAGAAATTCGGCCACTCCAAAGTCCCCTACCTCCCCAAAGTCCTTTCCATCGCCAAAGCACTCCCCCTCCAGGTCCACCCCAACAAGGACCTCTCGGCCAAAATCCACAAGGAGAACCCGGATGACTTCACGGATCCGAACCACAAGCCCGAGATTGCCCTCGCACTCTCCAAGTTCGAGGCATTCTGCGGCTTCAAGCCCACCGAACAGATCGCCTCTCTCATGAAACTTGACTCCCTGCGCAAGTTCCTCCCCGAGAACAGCGAAAGCAACTTCACCCAGGAGACCGTCAAGAAGATCGTTCGCAACATGCTCACCGCCGACGAGGACGCTCTCGCCTCAACCTACGAAGCTCTGACCTCCACCTCCCCCTCTTCCTTCGGCCCAGACTCCTACATTCCCAAACTGGCACCCCGCCTGGCCTCACAATACGAGAAGAAAGACCCCGGCGTCCTCGTCGCCCTCATCACCATGAACTTCCTGACCCTCAAACCCGGCGAGGCAATCTACATACCTGCTGATGGCATCCATGGTACGAAACTTTTACTATACTACTTTAAGGCCGGGTAACTGACAGCCTCTCTACTAGCATACCTATCAGGCGATATTATCGAATGCATGGCTCGCAGCAACAACGTGCTAAACACTGGCTTCTGCCCCAAAGCCGAGCGGGCATCCGCAGACCTCTTCGTCTCGACCCTGACATTCAGCCCCAACAGCCCGGAGCAGTGCATGCTGCGCCCGCAACCCTACAAGGGCAGCAAGAGCGGCAAGACCGAAATCCTTGCCCCGCCCATGAGCGAGTTCGACATGCTTCAGATGACCCTTGGCGCTGGCGAGAAGGACTCGCTCGAGAAGATCGGCGGGAACGGAATCCTGCTTGCAACCAAGGGCGACGCTACCATGACCGCCAACGGTGTGAAAGCAGAGCTCAAGGAGGGCCAGGTCTACTTCATCGCGCCTAATGTTGAGCTTGAATTCGAGGCGGGTAAGGATGGTTTGCTCATGCACCAGGCTTACTGCCACTGAAAGTTGTGTGGTTTGGGAGCAATACATGTGTGGACGAGTTTGACGATGAATGATTCTGATGGAGATTCTGTTCAGGTAGAGATAATACTATATACATTACACGTTATATGATTGTCACTGTAACGACATGGACTTGTATACAACAGCCTTCGATATACTTAGGTAACTCAAACAGACGTCTAGGCTCTTGGTATGGTGGTATATTTGGGATATGAAACTGTGTTCGGTATCAGTCAAGGCTTCTTCGACCGGTTCTCAGGAGTACCATACATGCAGGCGGCGAACCAGAAGTGGCAAAAGGGTATCAGGGTATCTACTGTACTGATCTATCTCCGCTCTACCACGCACTCGACTCCAACCAAACTCAAGGATATTCCTCTCGTATCTACAGTAAATCAAGCATCAGACGAAGCAACACTCATCCCTTCAGCCTCGCCATCGCTCCGCACGATTCTTGGCTCAGCAATTGGCAAGCTCTTAGCAACAGAAGCAGCACTAGACTTCTGCAGCCCGCGCCTGGGAGCCGCGACAGTAGCCTTCCGAACCACATCGCGCCTCCAACCTCTCCAAGCCTCCCACTCCTCGCGCCTGCTCTCGACTTTCCACCGGCTGCTGTCTTTGGCCGGCCGCCATGCCAGCTTGTTCTCCGGCAGCAGGGTCAAGTCTACAATGCGAGAAGAGGAGTCGGACGTGCCCAAGAGCAGGAGTCGCGCGAGGACGTCCTTGCCCTCTTTATGGAGGGCTTCCTGCCGCTTGCGCTTCTCGGTCTTGGGCTGGATAAGAGGCTGGTGCAGCCAGCTGAGCGAGGAAGAGGACGAAGTGACAGAGCCTGGTTGTGGGACTCGCAGACGCTGATTCTCGGAGTGCAGGTAGCGGACGGCGCCTCGCAGGGAGGTGATTTGGTGTTCTTGTCGGTCGATGGTGAGCTGGGTGCCGCTTCCCATGGCATTCGAGTCCAGGAGCTGGCCGGATGCGTGCTTGCCACGTTGCTCTGTTGCAAGGCGCGAGGATTCCGAACGGGCGCGCTCGATCGCCAGCTCTGCCTCCTTCCTGGCCTGGGCGAGTTCGGTCTTGGCTCGTTGTTCGGCATCCCTGGCCTCGTGCATATCGTGCTCGAGCTTAGCGATTTCGGCGGATCGCTTGCTTGCGTTGCGCATCTTGGCCTCCAGCATCTCAATCTGCACGCTTTGCTCCTCGAGCTCCGTGTCCCGTTCTTTGAGCTCGACTTCGCGTTCTTTGAGTGTTTCGCGGGCCCGTGAGAGCTCGGCCTCGGTGTCGATTGATGTTAGCTTTGTCAGCTTGAGCTGATCCGCGCGTGCTACCCATGGCGCTGGTGCTCGCTCGAACTCAACCGTGTTGTCCAAATCGGTCGGAAGCGATGACACATCGGTCAAAGCGTCTGCGAGATTCCTCATGTGCTCGGCCAATGCTGTGAAGGGGCCAGCTTCAGGAGTTCCCAAAGCGAAAGCGGTTGTGGCTGCGCGAGACACGGTGCTGGAAACTTCATGTGGTGTGAAAGGTTCAATCCGACCCTCTTCGCCAAACAGCATCTGCAAGGCATCTCCGACCTCACGACTGTAAGCGCTGATCTGGGTTGCAAGGGACTCAGCTCCTTCGAATGAACCGGTACACGACGGTTCGAGCGTTAGTGATCGAGCCTGAAGATCAGACAAAGCGCGATGAGTTTTGCCAGCTGTGACTTTGGCACTTCGTGCCTGTGAAATCAACGACTCTATGCGACCGATGATCTGCTTAGCAGCCGCAATGCCCTCCTCGTCGTCGTATTCCTCTTCGCTCTCCTCGTCGTTGTCGTCCTCCGACAAGCGAAGCTTGTTCTCCACTAAAGTCTTTGCAATACCAAGAGCGGATGCGGTGCTCTCAAGCTGGCCTTGCAGGCACAGTGTTCGCATAAGCAGACTATCAGCATGGCCAGCAACATCGTTGTCCTTTACGTGAAGGCTGGCAAGATGATCCATGACAGCAACAGACCTCTGAAGCTCGTCGGCCATGTCCCTCTCCTTCAGATCGTCCCGCCTAAGGGCATCGATGTAGCTGTTCAGGGCTCTCTCGACAGGCTCCAGCTCATACAGGGAGCCCTCATAGCTAGCAAATTCTTCTACGCTGCAGGTGCAGACCGCGTTGACGAAGCGATCGGCCATTGCTGACACCCATGTGAGTTTGTCCATCACGTCGCACGCGGCGAATACGTTTTCGTCCAACCCCCTGGCGCCGAACGAGGCAATGCGCTCTCTCATGAACCCTTGGACAAGATTCGCCTTGAAACTGATCCTCTTGAAGCGCAAAAGTGCAAGAACGCTGTCACGTTCTGCCTGGAACGCATCCGGCAAGAACAGCTGGACAATGCCCAGATGCTCCGATGCTTCCTGCGCGTCCAATTTGCGCAACTCCAAGTCGATTGTCTTGACCTGTGTCTTTGCAGCACTCGTTTGAAGCTTCAAGTTCAGATCAAGCATAGCTCGGGATTTGGTCGACAAATCGGCAGCTTCGGTGTCTGAGATCTGCTTCGAGGCTTGCATGTCTTGCAAGTCGCTCTGGAGTTGAGTGACGAGCTCACGGAATCGGTTGATCGTGTAGTCGGCATCATCGAGCGCCTCCTGCTGCTGCTTCGCGGTTCTTTCGCGGTCAAAGATCAAGCTGTCCTTGAAATCAATCTCGTCCGAAAGCTGCTTCTCAACTTCGATGTGATTGATTTCAAGCTCGTCATTTAGTTCTTTGAGGTTCTCAAGGTCCTCGATAGTGACGCGAAGGTCGTCAAGCTTTTCTTGCATGCTCATGTTGCGCTCAGTAAGCTCTTCGATCATCTCCTCGGCGCCCAATGCTGCTTCGAGTTGTTGGCGAAGATCATCCGCAATGGCTTCGCTTGTCAACAGCTTCTCCTTGGCATCGTCGAACTGTTTGCGGAACGCCTCGAACTCTTTTACTTGTGCTTCGAGCTCTCGAACCTGTTCTTTGAGCTCGCCCTCACGATCTTGGGTCAAATCACGCAGTCGCAGAAGAGCGTCTCTCAGGCGGTCGTTCTCCTTTTCCATTTGCAACCAACCAGCACTTGTGCGTTCTTCTGGACTCATCTCCTTGCTGAACTCTGTGTTTTCTTCACGGAGGACCTCGACCTCCAGCTCCAACTCTTCCTGGTTCGCTCTGAGGGCATCGAGCTCTGCCTTTAGTCCTTCGGCCGTCTCTTCAGCCATCTCCTTGTCCAACAAAGCCATCTCCATTATGCTTTCATGCTCTGCCTGTATCTCTTCCACACTCTGACCCTTGCTCTCAGCCTCAGTCAACTGTTTCTTCAACTCTGCAATCTCCTGCTGCTGTGGCTGGTACTTCTTCTGTAGTTTTTCAATAATGCCTTGGTATCTGTCTCGGTCTTCCTGAACCTTATCCAATGACTTCTTAAGCTCGCGATCCTCTTGCCTCTTTCTCTCGAGTTGTCGAATCTTGGCTTCGAGTTCTTCAATCTGCCTCGCGGATTGTGCAGAGCTACGAACAGTGCGTTGCGAATGTAGAGATGCTGGCGGTGAAGATGTGCGTCGTGAGGAAGTCGTCTTCGGTGCATTGTCTGAAGGTATAGGCGGTGGTGGAGGCGGCGCAAAGTTGGGTTTAACAGGATCTTCTTCGTCATCTTGAGTAGCTCCTTGTTCAGTCTCTGCTTGACTGATTGCCGAAGACACATCGCTTTCTCGAGGCGAAACGAGATCTGGTTGTGGTTGGTTTTCGGCGTGGTTTTGCAGCTTTTCAGAGTCACGACGGCCTGGTACAGCCCGTGTAGACGGAGTAGGACGGGCAGCAGCAGGCCTCCCCGGAGGAGCGCGAGCAGCAGGTGCTCTTGCGCTTGACGGTGCGGCCGCTGACGGCCTAGACGTTCTCGGTGTTCCCCCAACAGCGGCGGGTGGTGCCATAGAAGTCCTCTTCGAAGTTGCTGTGCTTTGAGCACCTACACTCGGTCTCGTTCTGGCAGTCGGCGCCGGCCCGGTCGTCCCTGGCGGGCGTCTGACGTTCGTTGGCGGTGTGCTGGTCCTCGACGTCGATGTGCTTGAAATGCCATTGCCGCCGAGTTGCTTGGTCGGGCTCTTAACCGGACTCCTCAGACCACTCAGACCAGACCTGGCGCCAGGCGTGGGACTCGCTGTCTCCATGATCGCGCTCGCCCTCCTACCTGGCGCGACATCTTGCTTCTTCACAACATTGGCACCAGCATGTATACTCGACGGTCGCGGTCTTCCAATCCCTGCAGCGCCACTTGCAGCTGTGGGTTTTGTTTTCGGTTGTGGCGGCGGTTGCGGTTCTTTCGGCTGTTGTCCTTGTGGTTGATCCAGCACTTGTCGCACACCGGCAGCACGCAAGAACATGCCATACCCCTGCTCGCAATCGAAATACCGCTGTCCTTGGACGGAGCCATCATTCTTGCCTGTGGATTCCTCCAATTCTATGCCCACCCATTCACCGGGTTGGAAATGCACAGGGCCGACATGGCGTACGACCGCGATTCGGCCATCATTGAGCTCGATTACCTGGCCGGGTAACAGGTCGGCCGCGTTCATTGTCGATCGTCCAGATTTGTAGAGGATTGATCACTCATTGTCGTAAGCAAACGTTGGCGGCTTTGACTTGGGTGACGCCGTGAGGAGTCAATATTTACTTGGTCTACCGTGCATGTACTACAAGCCTACAACTATTTGGTGTACCTCTCAAGGAACGCGGAGAGCAAGCTCGGGAAGGCTTCCGGACCGTCACGTGGCTTGAAAGCACTTGCACGGCCACCTTGCTAGCAGGGATGATGAAGTACTGTATGTAAGCACGCCACAAGGCAATTGAACTGACACCCACAAACTCTTCTCAGCAATGAATTGCACTCCATCGCCACAGCCAAGCATGCATAGCACAAAGGACGGGTTGGGAGGAGAAGCGGTCGCTGTGAAACCTGCAAGCGAACTGCGGAGAAGCAAACGAGGTCACCGCAGGTGTCAAACATCACCTCACACCTCATACCGTAGGCATCAGCCATCAGGCAACAGGACATCAAATGATTATAAGTAGCTCAAGAACATCTGCTATTCCTCTCACCTTTACATCCACAGCCATCTAATCGACTCGTCTGTAAGGCTGACGTGACTGACCTTCGTTCCCGCATCGGACGACAGAACACCACAAGCAAAGAAAAGACGGCCGCAGCCACACGTTCGCCGCATCACAGCAAAACTCACATCATGCATCGTTTCCAAACACCAGGAAGTAGCCACCTCACTGGCGAGGTCTGTGGTCTTTACTTCACCACTCAAGACTCCTGGCAGATCGTACGCAACTACCTTCCACAGGTAAAACTGGATTCTCACACTACCATCACTTCATCGTGCTACACTACGACGCTCAGACAGACATTCAACAATCCTGGCCAAGATACGATCTCGCAGGCCCGCTACACGTTCCCGTTGTACGACGGCGTGGCCGTCAGCTCATACACGATTACGTACGGCGGCAAAACACTTAGAGGCATCGTCCAAGAGAAGCAGAAAGCCAAAGAGACTTACGATGCTGCCGTCGAAAGGGGAGAGACTGCCGGACTGCTCGAATCACTCCCCGCTGGTGTGTTCGGTGTCACGCTGGGAAACCTGCCAGGGAAGACGGATGTCCACGTTGACATTGTTTACTGTGGTGAGCTCAAGCACGATGCTGCCATCGACGGGCTTCGCTACATGCTGCCCACCAGCATCGCTCCACGGTACGGCGATTACCCTGGAAAGCTACTCGAGTCTACCGCCACCAACAGGAGCGGCGTCAGCATCGTTGTCGACATGGACATGAACAAGAACGCTATCAGAAAGGTGCAGTCGCCGTCGCATCCGATCGCCGCGTCCTTGGGAGCTACTTCGTCCCAGGATAGTCAGGCTGCATTCAATCAGTGCAAAGCCTCAGCGACTCTGACACTTGGCACCGCGGAGCTTGCGGGCGACTTTGTATTGCAACTTCTGATCGACGACATTTCCAGACCTCAAGCCATCCTTGAAAAGCATGCGGACCTCCAGAGCCGCGCCATCATGGCCACATTCGTCCCCAGGTTCAACCTTGGAATCATCTACCCCGAGATCGTCTTCATCGCCGACCAGTCAGGCTCGATGCAAGGCGACAACAACGAAGCGCTGGTCTCCGCTCTCAAAATCTTCCTCAAATCCCTGCCCATCGGAGTTCACTTCAACATTATCGCATTTGGTAGCAGCTTCAGCGCCCTCTGGCCCAAGTCAAAAGCTTACAACGAGAGCAACATGAAAGCCGCGATTGCCTTTGTCGACACCTTCCAAGCTCAGTATGGTGGAACCGAGATGTTACAGCCGGTTGAAGTTGCTTTCAAGCAAAGGTTGAGTGACATGCCTCTCGAGATCATGCTCCTCACCGATGGTGAGATTTGGGGGGAAGAACACCTTTTCGAGCTCATCACTTCGCAGGTCGGGAAGAACGACACAGATGCGAGAGTGTTCGCTCTTGGTGTTGGTGCTCATGTTTCGCATACCCTGGTGGAGGGGATAGCGAGGGCTGGCGATGGCTTCGCTCAGTTCGTCACCCAGAAAGAGGAGACTGATCGTAAAGTCGTGCGCATGCTCAAAGGTGCTTTGTACCCGCACCTGAAAGACCAGACACTGGACATCAGATACAGCGACGCAAGCCAGACCGACACGGCGATCGATGACGATTACGAGCTCGTTGAGAAGGTCGACTACGGTGTTAGCATCGAAGATCTCTCTCCTCCAAAGGCATCAAGGCAGCCTGTCGAGGACACGAGCAAAAGCGAAGACAACCCCATCTCCCTTTACGACACATCGGCAGACCTTGACAGTCCTATCAAAGCAGGGACCGTCGAACGACTTCCCGACATCACGACACCCAAGATCATCCAGGCTCCCAACCAGCTTCCCACTCTCTTCCCTTTCAACCGCACTACAATCTACCTACTACTGGACTCGAATACACCTCAGAAGGAGGTATCATCCATAACTTTACGCGCGACTTCGCCGCAAGGCCCCATGGAACTCACCATCGACGTCAACCTTACGAAAGCTCCCGGGACAACGATTCACCAGCTCGCGGCGAGGAAAGCAATTCAAGACCTGGAAGAGGGTCGCGGCTGGTTGCAAACTGCTGAGATTGACGGAGTCCTGTTAAAAGACTCCCACAAGCATCGCTTCGACGAGTTCGTCGAGCGCGAGGCCGTGCGGATCGGAGAGCGCTACCAGGTTGCTGGGAAGTGGACCTCTTTCCTCGCTGTGGACGACAATGAAAACAAAGCGGAGGTGGATGGCACGCGTAGTGGCTCCATGCCAGTTCATTCTGGGGGTCTGAGACCCGCGCATTGCGGATACCATCCATACGGATCGCCGCCTCGTCAAACGCCGTCAATGCAGCCTGCGATGAGATTTAGCTCGTCTTCGCACTCCCATTCGACGGGAGCAGCACCCAGCTGGAGTGTAACAGCATATGGTGGCGGAACGTCTGCCCTGCCTACGACTGCGAGTTTTGGAAGTGCGCGTCTCAATATCTCTGCGCCGAAGAAACGGAAAATGTCCGTTTCCGGAGGGCAGGTGTTTGAACGAGCAAGCCTGGTCGAGAGCTTACATGTAGAAGGCGGAAGTGATGATGATGAGATGGGCTTTGGCCTGTTCGATGGCGACAACACAAGTGCGTTCGCTGCCGCTTCTGCATCGCCTCCTCCCCCACCGGCGGCAAGCAAGAAGAGCACCCTCCACGAGCTGATCGGTTTGCAGACCTTCTGTGGAGCGTGGGATTGGAGCGATGGACTGTTTGCGACGATTGGAAAGGAAATCGCTTTCGATGCGGACACTTTCGCTTCCAAGGAGATCATGGCTACGGCTTTGGCTGTTGCTTTCTTGGAGTCGAAGCTTGCGGCGAGTAAAGATGTTTGGGAGATGGTGGCTGATAAGGCGAATGTGTGGATGGTTTCTCAGGGCGTCGCTGATGCCGAGCGCACGGTGGAAATCGCAAAGGGTTTACTTTGATTGAGCGAGATTGCTTGGTCGTTGTCGCTTGTTGACATACGACTACATGTTGTCCAATGATTGAACGGCCAGCCAATAATGACATGTTTTGTATTTGACCCCAATCATACATCTCTTATCTCTCTTTCCAATACACTTGCATTTGAATCGTGGGCTCCACCCTGGGCACGCCGATACTCAGCCGTTGCATCTTCAGGTTGGTGCAAACAATGGCCAAGGATTCAAGGCTTGCTCGATCCGAGAGTGACATCACCTGATCGACCTCAGCCGCCGTGGCGAAAGAAGATGAATCCTTCGCATCTACAACACACACGATCGACGAATGGAACACGATCAAAGTGTACATTTTCTGCTTGGTTGGTCGCTTGGTGATGTAATGAACCCTTTTTCCGCGGCTGAAGTCAAAGATGCCACGAGCTAGGCCTGATTCATGTTCATGACGAGACGAGCAAGAACATGGCGCAGCAAGTCCGCTGCTTCCTTTCCTTCTAATCTTCCTTCGCTCCCTTTGTCACCTCAGCTCCGCCTCGCCACCGGTCCAACACCTTTATATACCATATTACGTCCTCACCTCACCCTCAGGCCTCTATACATCGCTGCATTGACCAATACAAACACCAAACAAGACCAAGCAAGCACTTCAAACCAACCCAACCTCTTTGCTCACGCCACCCCGCAAATACTCAACACCGCATCCCACTTTCTCCTTTAGCTGCACGTCTGCCTGTCGCAAGTCGTAACAGACCTCTCGACGTCATCATGAGACTCTCACAGACCCTCCTCTACCTGCTCGGCTTCATCACAACAATTCAAGCTCTCGCCGTACCCGCCTTCTTCAGCAATGTCGTCGATTCCGGCGCTGAACTCTACAAGCGCAAAGGCGGCGGCGGAGGTCGTGGAGGCGGAGGTTCCAGCGGCGGAGGCAGAAGCGGCAGCAGCAGCAGCAGTTCTTCCTCCTCAAGCTCCAGCAGAGGCGGCAGCGGCGTCGTAAGCTCACCGCGCGCATACGGCGGCGGCTCTCGCTACGCCGGCGGCGCATCCAACCCCTACCGCGCCGGCAGCACTCCTGGCGGCTGGCGCGGAGCCTCGCCCCTCTTCCTGGGCGCAGGTGTCGGAGCTCTGGTCTTCTTCCCTGGCCTTTACCTGGCGGGCGCATACTCCTACCACTACAACAACCGCAACGACCGCGGCGACCAGCGCCAGACGTACTACAACGAGACCAGCAGGATGAACGAGACGCGCCCCGTCGAGTGCCTGTGCGCCCAAGATGCGCAGTGCGGCTGCAGCGACGACCTGTTTGAGAACAAGACCACTCTCAACGAGTTTGCCAACAACAAGGAGCTCGCAGACGTTCGCAACGGCACGCTGTACATCAACGGCACCCTTGAGGAGGAGGCCAGTGCGGCATCAGCTGCCGCCGGCAGTCTCCTCCAGAAGCTGCTCGAGGCCGCTGGTTTCTGGCCTGTCGTCGCTGGTGTGGCGTACACGATGTTCTTCTTGTAGAAGTCTGCAAGAATTTCGCCTCGTATCTCACTCTCGAATTGGAGCTGTGAGCTCTCATCAAGGCGATCCTCTTCACTTTCACGATTCATGTTCTTAATTGTTTGTCACGCCAGGATACCCGGGGTTCAGGAAGGAAAGGCAAATCGGAGGCTTGGGATGATTCGGTCATGAATTGTTACATCGGGCAGGGTTTCACTCACACCCCCTGACTTTGTCACGATTCTTCTGTAGAATTTATCAATCAATCAACGGACTCACGTAATTAAATCATTTCAAACCCCAGTACACCCCACAGCTCTTGCCGATGAAAACGTGTAGCCGTCTTTAGCCGTCTTTGGAGGATCAGATCCCACGTCAGTTAGTCAAGACACTCCAGGCACATCACGTCCGCTGTTGGCATACAAATCGATCGCAGTTCAATGTGGATGGTGAAGTGGAGGGTGCTTGATTGGAAATTATTAATCGGCGGTGAATAGTACAAACAGTACCGTTCTAAATGTCACACCCATCATTTGGGAAGCAACGAGTACGTACATGTTACCTCTTGTCAACGTAGAAAGCATAATAGGGCATGAAACGCCCGAGGGCGGCACAAGTCCTTGGTCCAAAGTCTAAATCGACGCAAGCCACATAAAGTCGATCCCCGAAAATCAAAAGACGTGAAACGATCAGAATCCGATGGCGGCGTTTTTGGTGGCTTGAAGTCTACCAACTTTGGAGAGAAAAGCCCTCGACAGCAGGGTCAAAGTGTCCAAGTAGTCCGCAGAGATCGGCAAAGACGCAGGGAATGTTATAAACAAGAGTAGACGCAGGGTGTGTCTTGGGAGATTTATTTTGAATAAGCGGGAGGAATTGGTTTCTGGATGAAATATTCTCCGCCGTAATGGTACCTATGGATGCACGGCAACGAGAGCCTAGATATTAATCTTCTTCTTCTTCTGACCTAGTAGAATTGAATCGCTGGTAACAAGAGAATTCGCAAACGCCGCCAACACCTTCGCTAAATATCAATGGCATGGAAACAAAACCAAAAAAAGCAGCGCACCCGAATTCCTCATCAGACCGCAAGAAATTGCCCGCATCGTCGGGCACAAAAGTGGTATCTTGATCACGTAACAATGCCTTCTCCCACAGGAGAGGCAACAAAAAGAGAAGAATTCCCATGGTATCGTCGGCCACATAATCCCCAGGCAGCCGTTGGATGTAAAACGCCGTTGCCAAATCAGAGTTGAGTTGTTTTCACATCAAATGTTGAATCGTTTTCGTTCAGTCGAGGTTGATGCCCTTGAGCATCAGATTCTCCCACCATCTGCGCAGGCCGAGGACTGTTTCTCTGCCATCGTCGCGCTTGTCCATGCCAGCAGGATCACCGACGATGCCGGCCATCAGCCAGTAGGCGGCCACGACCCAGGCGGCGATCGCGACGCCGATGCTGAGGACGGGACTGACCAAGTGGACGAAGACAAGCATGCCCGGGTGGAAGATACCGTCTTCGTTGGCGTAGGGTGGGAGTGGCGTGTAAATCGACTTGAGTTGGAGGTTGAGGGCGGGACCAAGCAGCGAGGCGAGTTGCTGGCCAAAAGTGATTCGTCTTGCGCACAATCGCACGGGCTGTGAGAGTGTCGTGATGACGAGAGAAATGAGAGTCCAGACGAGGTTGAGGAAGGAAAGCGCAATCACGGGGCCGGAAAGGAAGAAGAGGATCTTCATGGCTTTTGCTTCTTGGAGTGCGAGCCCGGCGTCGATCTCCGAGTCGGCATCAGAGTATACAATACTGGCTGCGCCGCCGTCTCTCGAAGGACGGTGGGAGTGGCGAGGAGAACGTTGTGATCGTGCTGGTGCTTGAGCGCTGTACAAAGCTTTCTCGGGATCGCGGGCACTATCCCGTTTACTCCTTCGGTTCTGCTTGTCTTGTTCCTTGGCCATGCCCTTTTCCAGATCGAACGAAGACATTGTAGTACCAGCAGAGGACATGGAAGCACTCTTGTGGCTTGTCGTCCCGGTGCCAGGTTGCTCAGTGGTCGCCAATGGTCCGTCGATATTTGTGGGTCCGGTCGATGTTTTGGGTGGAAGCTGAGCGCAAGCCTCGGGATATCTGGGGGTGTCGATGGCCTGTGAAGCCGGGCTTGCGAACGGATCGTCGACGAAGACCGGTTGTGAGGTTTGTTGGTGAGGCGCGTTGTTGTTAGAAGTCGCCATGTCAGAAGGCATCATCAAGGCAGAGCCGGCGTGCAGTGGTCGGCAGGACACTATGCATGGGCTGGTGGTGACAGCGTCACGGTCGAGGGAGGGAGCTCGGTGGTCGGTGTCAACAGGACAGGACAGGACAGGAGTCTGGCAGCGGAGCGGTGTTTGGAGGTGCGGTCGCAGGGTGGAGGGGAGGCTCGACGGCGGTCTACATATGTAGAGTCTTCTCTTTGAGTGTCAGGTGGGAGCCATGGCGGCCCTCCCTCTGCGCTCCGCCCAGTTCTTGGGCAGTAGCAGCGACTTGTAGCTCGCCAAGTACCAAGAATTGGCGGCGGGCTTGGAGGAAAGCACGACCCAGTCAAAATAAAGGCCAAGGACGACGCCTGCGCGCTTTCTTTGTAGCACAAAATGGGGATGTGGTCGTGTTGGGGCGTTTGACGGTATGATGGGATTTGTGTTATTGATTGATTGATTGATTGACGGGTCACTGATGGATTACCTGATACGTGTAGTGAAGTGCATATCAGGTGTGTCGTCGAAGGATGCCGTTCCTTCCAGCATCAGCGATCCGCCGTTCCAGCCGAGAGCCCTACGAGTCCACTAGGCATCATCAGCATACAGTACTGCCTATTCGGTAGAAGCGACCTACAGTAATGTATGTAGGTGCTAGTACTACTGGTACAGTGCAGTAATACATCCATGCTTCCATACTCCCATACCTTACCTTTGACTTCGCCTCCACAACTCCGCTCCTCTATCGACAGCATACCTAAGAATCAAGACCCTTTTCAAACTCTCCCTCCACCACCGCCGCCACATCAAAGTCAGAATGGATAGTCATGACGGTCTAAACACGAGATAAAACCCACACCACAAACAAGTCCATGGCGTTGCCTTGGATAGCTAAGCTGCCATTTCTCGGCATCGCAGGCTGTGACTCTGCGACTGCCGCGTCTCTGACAAAGTCCACGCTCACGCAGCGTATATTGACCACACCGATGCATACCCTTCAACGTACTTGGCCCGCTGCAAAGCATCATTGCCTGAAACATAATAATCCCGTTGCCAATGGCGCGGCAGCTGCCTCACTCTCTTACGCTGTCCATGCTCGAGTCTTGTGTCAAGCCTTGCCACGCCTGCCCTGCGCTCGCTCGCAACATTTCGCGATAGCCCAGGTCGGGTGCGACGGCACCAGTTCTCACCTAGCATTGCTATTGCCCTGTCCTCACACGACCACCAGCCTAAGCAGCAGTATCGCATCCGCTCGCGGCTTGTCCACGGCGGACGGCGACATCCCACTGGCCTGGGCCGCTGGGCGTTGGCTTTGCCTGCTGCAGGGCGTCAAAAGGTCAACATGTACCAAGGCGGAGTTTGCTGTACTGGGAAGGATTAGTATCACCCGAAAGAACCAGTCGCCTCGGTCTACATCTGTACACTCTGTACTACCACAGTCGTCTCCCGTGGGCATGGCCTAGCCTGGCCTTTTCCCTTGTACAGCATCGCGTGTGTTTTTTGGCCTTGTCGAGAACAGTTCATTGTTGTTATCACTGGCCTCCATGTTTCGCCTTGTGACATTTCCGACGCCCAGATGAGGCCAAGACCGTTGAACGCCCGAGTGTCGGATACCTGGGTTGGTTTTCGTCACCCGTTATCAACTGAACAATGTCTACCTCGTAATGTGTCGTGACCGCGTGAAAGGAAAACATCAATCCGTGGTAGCAATAATGAGATGTAATGTACCTAGCAACTATCAAAGTACATGAGGCACCGGCAGATGGCTGCACCAGATATGGTAGGCGTTCGTCTATCAATCCTTCCAAGTGTAGCTGCCGAGACGGACGAGGCGGGACGCAGCAGAACCTAGAGATCAGCATCACCTCTAGCCGCTGAATCGTAGATCGTGAATAATCGTCCACCGTGAACCTCCGTCCATCCCTAGACTTTTATCAAAGAAAAAATCACTTGGTTCCGCCCCTCTCCGCCCCAGTGATAATCACCTCCTAAGGCATAAGCACGCAACACTGCATCGTACAAATATCCAACGATGGCAATCGTTGTACGCGCTATGCCCTATGGTTCGACATAGGATACGACGAGTATGTCATGTTTACAGACGGTCGGAAAGTTTAAAACACCCCGATGGAACCACATCGCCATCATCGCCAAGGAAAAGTCCATCCCGCTCTTATGTCTCATCACCGCCGAGGGCCACCGGGGTGCCATCAACAAATTGCCCATCACCTCATCTCCTGGCTTAGCGGCGCTATCCCATAGCCAAGCTCTGCCCTGCCTTTATTGAATCCGTGTTTGCCGATACCGCATACGTTACGCATGCTAAGGCAGTCGTTATGCTCAAATTTCAATATTCATGCGCACATGCTGACTTGTACACAGGTAACAATCATCTTCTCATCCCTACGCAGAGCTACCAATCCAACTACATCTCGTGTGCGTTCTCTCACGTACAGCTACCGTCAAAGCAGAGAAATAGAGAGATGGGAGGGAGTGAAGGCGGTATCCAACTTCCTCTTGACCTTGTCATCACATGTCTCGCCCTACAGGGCGACAACCACAAACCATGATCACACCTCATACTAGGCAAAGGGACGGTTCGGGACAGATCATCATCACGACTCACGACTCCACTGCTACCAGAAAACTGCTACACCACTTTCCCAAGACCTTCAAGGCCAACGAACATGGAATTGAAGGTTACGGCGGCACCTACAAAAAGGCAAAAGCGCGCGGCGCTGCCAATTCGTGATAGAGTGCCTATGGTTCAAGCCCCTCCATCCCTCCATCGCGATAACGGTCTTTGCCCATCATGCTCTCGTCACAGTCAGTGATACTACTGGGTGGGCGGAAACGCAGGGTACTGCTTGGCGTTCTCATCTTCTCCGGTGACCTCAATGCGACGAACAAGTCGGGTTGTGTAGTACGTTGTAATCTTGTAGACGTCCGAGAAACCCCGGTGGCCGAGCACTACTATCGATCATAGCATTCGTCTTCTCGCGTATTGAGAGTCGTTTATTCGTTAATTGTTGCATGTTTGGAATATGATGATGAGCCAAAGTTGGTTTTGGGTCGTTGAAAATGATACTTTTGGTTCTTCAACCTGGAAAGACCTACTAATTATCGATCCACCGACTTTTTCGATGATCATCTACGTGCTACGTGCCTTACCCGACTTGTCTCCTTGACCGTATTAGAGCTATGATGATCAGAAGAACATCCATCAACCCTGATGCGATCCTTGCCGTCCACCCGTACCTACAGGTCTCGACTAGCAGCCGTGTCTATCAGCAGCCACCAAATGGATGCACACCCGACCCCGAGAAAAATCCCCATGTTCATACAGCAGCACGCGATGCAACGCCCAGAGAAGATCGGCATGTGGACACTCAGACAACACGACACTACTAGTAAATTGACAGACTACTTGACTGGTTGGAAAAAAGCAGTTACCAGATCATCAAGGTCACGCGACGCTCTGAGAGAAGCTCATGATTCGTGGGCAATTTTGAAACGTCTTTTGGTCGGGCTTCTTGGATCTCGTGCTTGTGACTAATTAGCTACTTATATAGCTACGAGAATACTTCTCGAGTGGACGGAACAGACAAACACGGGACAGATTTTGGTGGCTTTGGTAGCAGCCTATCCCGATTGATATGTCCCTTGGAGGGAATACCACTCCGCGGAGCTTGCAACATGGCCTAGCCTTCTTTTCCTCTCGGCCGGCGAGCGTGATGTTCGGTCAGGTGGAATAGTGGTTTGACCGGTCTGTCGTCTTCGACCTGATGAAGCTTTTTCGAGGGTTGTGCTATCTTTTCATTGCGATTGTCGTAACACGTGTGGTACCGTAACAGTAGTAGCAGCATCATGCCCCATTCATGAGAACTGCTGCTTTGCCAGTCGGATTGGGAGTTGTGGCTGTTCTGTTCGCTCGTAGGTCAAGATGAGTAGATTATCTCCTACTATAGAGGCGAATCACGACGCTTTGTGGATCCTGCTGAAAGGGGTGAGACTTGCAGGGCGGATATGTGATGGGTCTCATTCTCGTCGATGCTATCGTTCGTGGATTTCGGCGTGCTGTTCGTCCCGCCCGGCAAATCGTTCTATACATTATTCGAAACCTTGCCCGTAATGTTCAACCCTTCCATCTTTCATTGCTTTCTTGCCGGAATTAATGAAGTCCTTCAGAATATCAGGAGAGAGAGATCAATATCCGCCGAGAGAGTACCAGCTCACGTGCCTTCGTACATCGCAGCCTGCCTCGCATCACTTCTGGCCTTGATGTCTTTGTACGAGCCTTGACCAGCGTTGGACGAAACAGCAGTGCCAGCCTTAGGAGCCGAACTGCCAGGTTTACCACCAACACTGGGGATCGTGGACGTCCACTGCGCCTTGGCCTTGTTGCCAGCCTGTGTCACCTTCGAGCCTGCCCACCCTAGGTAGGACTGCTCGTTCTTCTGCTTGATCTCCTTCTCCAGCTCGTTGACGTGCTGATCTGAGATGTCTTTTCCTTGGGAGGCATCTGACGATGTGTCGGCGTTGGGCTTGTTGTCTGAAGTGCCTTGCGTCTCTTCTCTCTTCTCTGATTCTTGTCTTGCTTCCTCCTGTTTGGCTTCTTCTTCCTTGAGAGCCTGCACCTCGCGCTCCAATTCCTGCTGGTCGACTTCGTCGAACCCGATTCTCTGCAGGACAGTTCCCGTGAGGAAGCGATAGCTGGTATGGCCAGATACAAGGTCAGAGACGTCCACGTTCTCCACACCCTTGACGCCAGCAATAGCCTGCAAGCCCGCAACGCCGTACTGAATACTGCTGCTCCGGTACAAAAAGGCAAGGATGTAGTCGTTTGTGCTATAAACGTTCACTACCCGCCCAGAAACAACGGTGCGCATTGCTCGCCACTCGGCGCTCGTCGATGGTGCGGGAGCACCGATCAGAATGACCGTCTCGACCAGTCCAAAGGCTTTGCGTTCGGCGAGCTTTTGCATGCAAGTGTATATCGCCCTCGCGCCTAAGCTGTAGCCGATCAGAGTGACGGGTCGCTCGCCTTGTGCTTTGTTGATGAGAGCGTCTGCGAGAACTTCTCCGGCTTTCGATGCACGAAAGCTTGCAACGCTCCATGGGTTGTCGATAACTCTGCCCACTTTCAACAGAGCGAGTGGCCAAAGCCCGGCTGCCAGGCTGGCAAAGACGGTTCGTTTGATGATCTCGCTCCGGGCGAAACCCCAAGCAGCGGACGTCACCATCGACGTTAGGGAGTTACCAATGTTCATCAGAGCTTCCAGCTCAAATCGAAGAGCGAAACTTTCCATGCCGATGCCAATGACTCTCCAAGGTTCGACAACATCGTCTTTCTCGGTCAGCCATCCACTGATACCAATCGCTACGCGAAGTCTTCGGTACTCTTTCTCAATCTTCCGCGGCTTGTGGTAGGTGTTGATCGGAATGAAAGCAAAGTCCTCGATCTCACGAGCGTATTGGTCCATCATCTTGCCGGTCATTCTTCCTCCATAGGCGCCGAACAGGCCTCCAACAATGACAGAACTACCAGCAAGAGTTCCCAAGTATGCGGCGCCGGCGGTCGCTCCTAGTCCGAGACCCCCCATGACGGAACCTAGTCCAGCTGCCAACAGTGGCGCGGCAAGACCTCCAGTCACACCAATGAGAGCTGCGCCGGCCACCGTAGCCAATCCAACCTTCCATTTGCGCATGTCTGAGCCCTCTTCTTGCTTTTTCTTCGTCTCTTCATCTGCGCGCATATTTTCGGCGGCCGTTAAGAGGCCACGAGCGACTTTACTTTCGTCATCGGCAAGGACACTGGCAGGAAGATCTAAACTAGAAGTCAGGTGCAGCAAGAGGGTCCTGGAGTGCGCGTGATAATGCTCCAGACTGAGGAGCAGCAAAAGCATCGAGTTCAAGATCAAAGCCCTCTGCTCACGTGCCAGCCTCTTGAGTGTGTTGTCGATAGGAGGATACACTCTGGCCAGAGCTTCCTCGACGTTCTTGTCCTGCGGAGACTCGGTCACAGACTTCGTGGCGCCCGCAGAAGGCGGCCTCTGAGTCCTAGGCTGGGATTTATCCTTTTGCTCCTCCGCCCTGTCCTTCGAGTTGACCACCTCGCCGATGCGCAGGATGACATGATCTCGCCAGTCGTCAAAGTACGTCAACGCTGCTTTCTTCAACTCTTGCATCTTGGCGCTGTTGACCTCCTTTCTTCTTCTCTCAAACTCTTTCTTCGCCTGTTCCTGGGCTGATACGTCGATGGTCGCGGTGTCAACTTCCGGATTCAGGATCGCTTGATCGCCAGTCACCGGCTCCATGTTGGTGACTATGTCGTATTGCTGTCCGGTGTGTTCCGCGTCAAAGATGTCGAGTAGATTCTGACGCATGACTTCTGTGCAGTCGCACACCAACAGAGTTAGGGCGGCGCGGTCTTCATCGGTCGATAGTATTGTGGTCAAGGAAGCGCCCTCTTCGTCGGCCTTTCTCACGGTTGCGACCTCGTCGTCTGCGCCAAAGGCCCCAAATTGGCCTTTGACCTTGCTGAACATGGCCGCCATGGTGTGGATGAGGACTGGATCAAATGTGTTGTGGTAGAGACTGGAACAACGTTGGTTCGAGTCTGAAGAGACATAAACAGAACGGGCCCTCCCCTCGTTTACCTTGCGCTACGTCATGTCGAAATGAATTTGGTCCATCCAATCAAAGGAGTGTTGTCGGTCCGCTTGCCGGCGCATGTGAAACGGTACGGCCGCGCGTGTCTGTGAAACAAGCCCCGGGTCTTCAGTCGTACATTCTACGTATACCGCATTTGTGTGCACAAAAGACCGAGACCTAGAGGTGGCATTACCAATGGTCCTGCATTCATTCGTTACTTGACTTCACTCGATACTCATTCCGGTCCTTCAGCATGGACTTGCAATCGCCGTTGACCCAACAAAGTCGACCAGACTATTTCGAGCCAAAGATCGTCACGCTGTATAGGGAATTGTTCAGGGTAAGCTTTCCTTCGCCTGAGAATGGAATATATGTAGTCCGGCGTTACTAAAACCGGCCAGGACGTCGAAGATCATGAACACACTGAAGGGTTCTGGCGTGAATTGTTCTTGCTGAAGCCGGACACCACGCGCCTCCGACAGATACTAGACGACACAGATGGGGAATATCTTCTCCATGCACCAGTAAGTGCTTGACTACATGTATGGACACAACATGTCTCACAATTGACCGCATGTCAGCATCAACCACGCCAACTACTGTTGCAAGGCATTGCTGCCGTGAAGCAGGGTATTGCTCCGGCTGATGACAACGCTCTCGATGTAAGCCATCGGCACTGAGTAATCTGTTCACGGGCCGACTCATGACTTAGACTCTCACAGTGTTCTTCTCCATTGTCTTGACCAAAAAGTACACCAACCCAAGCTCCGACATCATTGAAGTCCTATCTGGGCTAGACAATGTCGATGCTGCTTTCCAGGACTTGGTAGCCACCCTGGAGACTGCGATCAAGAGTGGTCGAGAGGGTATGTCTGATCCCAATGTCATCGCTTGTCTCTACTGACTTAAGCAGTCTCCACGAGACAGAAAGCTATCAGGACTGCCATCGCCGTTGTGGCAGGTGGGTATCAAACCGCCCTCGTGTCCTACTTCGTTCACAGAGACTTGTTTCCAGCACTCATGACGGTAAGATTTCCATGTTTTCATCTCAACAACGGTATACTGAATCGTGCACTAGCACATACAAACAATGGATCACCCACTCCGAGCATCTGAACCATTCCTCCTGATTGGCTTGCTCGCTAACTACGACAAATTTGAGACGCACAACCAGTACCGCGCGAGGCTGGCTGATTACTTGAACGAAGGCGCAATGCAGAAAGTCGTTGAATCCATTGGTTGGACGTGCAAGCTACTACAGGAACGCTATGTTGCCATTCTGGACGACACGCCAGCAGTGTGGAGCATAGGCGGCACGCTCTCTTACGTAGGCTTGGGCGCTCTGGCGAGGACCAAACCTGCTACACCGGTTTTGAGTGAAGACGAGCAGCGCACATTGTTCGGAGAGCAGTAAGTGGTACCGGAAGGACTCATAAATATAGACATACTGACAAGTCCTATAGGCCTGGGCCACAGGCCTCTTCTCTGCTTGCGCTTTACGACTTCGCACTGTCAAACAAGCTCTTTTGCCAGAAGTTCATCGTCCAGCCAAGTAGCGATACAAATCTCCCGCCACCGTTCAGCATGTTCCTGTCGTATACATCATATCTCATCCACCACGCCTACCGAACGTCCCGGTCCTCGCTGTACGCCCAGCTCACCGTCATTATCCTCTGGATTCTTGTGGAGAGTCCTACAACCGCAAAATTGCTCTGCGAGAATGCCGCCCCAGTACGTCTCAGTCGACAGCGGCCACCGCACTTGCCCATACCTAGCAAGGCCGATCGTCCTTACATCGCCACAATGATCGATATCTTTGTCGACGGCATCAATCACAACTTGCGCAAACGACTCGACATCGTTTTCTATCAACAGAGCATCGTTGTGCTCTCGCGCGTTCTCAGCCATCTAGCTAAAACGAGGACCAAGCTGCAATACCACTGGAGTGAGCTTTGGCGCTCTCTGCTGTCCTTCGTCCGCTTTCTGACCACCTACGCCGACGAACTCAACAAATTGCACGGCGTAGCAGAAGTAGTACAGAAGCTGGTGGATCTGCTCACCCTGGCCCTGAACACGGGCGAAAGCTTCCTCCCTGATTCGGCATCTTACGACGACTTGTTCTACAAGCTTGTGGAATCTGGAGAGGCCCTAACTCACCTGCGCTCGGCTTACAATCTGGCGAAGCCGGACGAGCACACGTCCATCAACACTTTGATCGGCGTTTCTTCTCATTATCGCGACATGATTGTTGAGCATCATAAGGGAAAGAGCACGAACCTCAGCCCGGCGGAGGTGGCGATCATCATTCGGAAGGGCTACGAGACTTTGTCGATTGAGGTTCGGGAGGGCCTTGAGATTGGTAAGCCGTTCAGGGAGGCGGATTGGAAAGGCGTAGTGAAGAAGGTTACGAGGATTGCTGTCGCGGACGCTGCGATGTTGGTCGCCTCATAGGAATGAAGACTTGAACGTTTTGGGTAGAGATGTTCTTCCATTTCATTGCTTGTCGAGTTCTAGCAATGCTCCTTCTAATTTCTCATAAGCCCACTTCAAGCAAGCCGCCGGATTGCCCTGCGTACCAGCAGGCATCACGTCTATCCCAAGTCTTCCAACGACTTCATCATCAACCTCACCCTCGACATCGCCGCCATGGAACAGGTACCTATGATCCTTCACGTAGTTTGGCCAAACGATCTTGTCCACATACCCCGGCGGATCCGCCCAGAAGCCCTCAAGCGTCACATAGCCACTCCTCGCCTCGCGTCTTCGCTTCGCAGTGTCATAATCCGTCCGTAAGAAAAGCTTAACATCAAAAGCATCTCTGACCTCCCTCATCTCCTCCGAAAACAGCAAAAAACCGTCAACAATCGCCACCTTTACACCCCCGTCCACTTTCAACCCCTCCGCTCGCCGTTTCAAATCGGACAAAACTCCCGAGTCGACATCAACATCACCGACTGAGTTCAAGTCCTCTTTGCTTTGCAGATCCGGCGGCGGCGAGCCGTGTGCTTTGATGTAAGTGAGAGCGGCGCTGAGTGCGGGCAGGTTGATGGAATCTAGGCAGTCCCAATCTTGTATGTTGTGCGTTGGGTTGATGGGGATTTCGGCGTCGTTTTTGTAGAAATCATCTTCGTGTAGGATGAAGGCGTTTGGGAGGATGCCGCGGAGGAGTCGAGCGATTGTTGTTTTGCCGCTGGAGGAGGGGCCAGAAAGGCCGACTAGGACACACTTTGTTGGCGGCATACTTGCTGATCTCTGGGAATTTGTATGATCTTTTTGTCCGCTCTAGGTTGTTTTTGTATGTCGTATTACAGGTTCCTCTGTATCGTAGCTTGCAATCACTTGCTGCAACCCAGTTGAAACTGCCGAAGTGACTCGATATAGGGCCGTTCTTGCTTCGTAAGCTATGGCTCAGCAGATACAAGTAACAAAAAGTTAACAGATCACGAGATGACAACGGAAATGAGCAAAAAAGTGAAGTTACTTTCAAGGTTGGTTGTCATTGCCATGTGAAATGAAGTGAGGCCACGAGCAAGCTAGCCGCTTGTGGCTGGTCCCGCATGCGCTTAGACCTACGGGCTCTTTACAAAAGGCAAGCAGCTCGCGCGCTTTCCCTTTGCGCCCTCGCCGCTAGCAACATCTTCGTCTTTGTTCACCACACACCGCGCGCGCGCACTTGTCTCAACCATACACACACTCGCATTGGCTATACACAGTTCCAACATCACACTGAAGTAATCCGCGACGCCCGCTCCGACCGTGTCAACATGGCTCAGCCAGACATTTCTTCCATCCTCGCAGCCCTGGGTAAGTACTTGCGCGCATTGCCCGCCTGGGTATTCCCCGAGTCTACGCGACTGACAATCCCATCCAGCTCAGCAAAACCAGGCTGCTACACCGACCTCTGCGACACCGCAACAGGCGCCGCCGAGCCAACCTCCACCCGCCGCCTACCCAGGCGCGGCGCAAACCCCGAGTGCCCCTCCGCCCGGCGCATACCTTCCACAGCCAACTAGCAGTGGCAGCCTGGATCTTCGCGGAAACCAGCCTCCGGCGAGCGGCGCAGTAAGTATCGCCGAGGCGATCGCAAAGGCAAAGAACATTGCCGCGAACAGGGGTGTGCCATCCTACGACCCGAGGGCGGGCTCGCCGCGCGATGACCCCAGACTCGCTGGTCGTGGCTACCAGCCCTCCCGATCCAGATCGCGTTCCCCACCGAGGCGCGACACGTATAGCAACCCTTACCGTGATGAGCGTCGTGAAGACCCGAGGCGTGGTAGCTATCGCCGGTCCAACTCTCCCGATCGCGGGTATCGCAACTCTAGAGACCCTCCGAATCGCGGCCAGGGTGATGGTGATTCCGAGACTATCCGTGTGAAATCTTCCCTGGTTGGTTTGATCATCGGTCGAGCTGGCGAGAACCTCCGCAAGGTCGAGTCTGAATCGGGTGCTCGTGTGCAGTTCTTGCAGACCAAGGATCCTCACGCGACGGAACGTCAGTGCACGATCACAGGCCCGCCCAGGAGTAGAGAGACTGCCAAAACCGCCATCTTCGGCATCATTGAAGAAAACGGTGGCGCCAATGTCATGCAAGACAAGGGCGCTTACACCGCTGGCATGCCTGGTCGTGCGAAGGTGAACCTGCCCGCCCTACGTGATGGTGAGGACAGCACCCAAGTCATGGTCCCGGATAAGACTGTAGGCCTCATCATCGGTCGTGGCGGTGAGACCATCAAAGATCTCCAAGAGCGCAGTGGCTGTCATGTGAACATCTTGGGCGAAACTAAGAGTATCAATGGCCTGCGCCCTATCAACCTGATCGGTAGCGTGCAAGCTGTTGGCGTCGCCAAAGATTTGATCCTTGAAATCGTCGAGAGTGACAGCAGAGGCCAACAGGGCACTGGATCGAACGCTATGAACTCTTCCCGTGAGCGTCCCTATGACGGTGGCCGTGGCGCCCAAGGTGGATCTTCCAAGACCATTCAAGTACCCTCTCAGGCTGTTGGCATGATTATCGGCAAAGGAGGCGAGACCATCAAGGATCTTCAACGAAACAGTGGCTGCAAGATCAACGTCCACCAGCCGTCAGGCCAGGACATCAACCGCGACATTGATCTCGAGGGATCGCCTCGTCAAATGGAAGACGCCGAAAGAGCGATCTGGGAGAAGGTGGAGACTGTCCAAGAGCGTGATGGCCAGTCCGCTGGCCGTGGTGGCCGCAGTGGCGGCGGTGGCGGCAGGGGTGGCTACGATCAAGGGTCGTCATACGACGGATACTCACAACAGCAGCAACAACCCGCCTCGTCGGGATACGGGCAATACCAGCCCCAGCAGCAGGCACCTGCGGCGATGCCGTACCAGATGCCTGCTCTGCCGCAGCAAGGAACACCGGCCTCTGGTGCTGCGGCCCAAGACCCGGCCGCTGCTGCGGCGTATCAACAGTTCTACGCGCAGTGGTACATGCAGCAGCTCATGCAGGGCCAACAACCAGGCGCTGGTGCCCCTGGCCAGCAGTAGGACGACGTTGATCTGTTGACGTGCAAACATACTCCCCGTGAGACGTGAACGCGATCAATACCGTGTCTTGCTTTTGATTCGACCATCTTGCTCGGATTACGTTGCGTTGCCACACGCTTAACACTGCTGATTGTCGCCGCTGTCTAACTCACGCTGCGTGTGCGTGACCTACTACTACTACTACTTGGTGTGGCTCTTCGGTGATTCTTTTTGACCACTCGGTTGCAAGTGCTGTGATCACTATGGCGCGTTTGCATATACGGACTCGTTGTGACTCTGTGCTACGACCGATCGTCGTCTCGCTGATCCTCTGGTCATTTCTTGCCGAAGTCATAAGGTGCACACTACCACCATTCCTGGACACGATACTCCTTTCAAAAGTCTCGTCATGCGAGTGTTCGCGTTCATCGAAAGGCGCCAGGCACTTTGATCATGCAGCGTGGTGTCACGCTGAAGGAAACTGTGCTTTTGACCCTTCTGGTACATACTGGCCTTGATTTTGCGTCCACCACGCTCGACATTGCTGACGTGAAGCTATGCAAAGCTGTTCTGGGATACCACCGATCTCTCGTTGGTGGAATACTTGCGTGTAACTTTGCTTGTTGATATTGCGAAACGAGTAATGCGGAGAGTGAGACATTTTGTCTTCAGCCTAGGTCTGGTGGCATGGAATGGTTCTCCCATGATTGTTCTTCAGTCCTATAGCATTTCTAAAAAGCTTTTCATGTGCATCTGTTCCGCTTGTCTGTATCATGTTCTTGAGGTCGGACTTGAAGTAAGCCTTCATCAACCGACACTACGCATGCACTCCCAGACCCTCATAGCTTCGCTCTTTCAGGCTCCCTGAAATGAATACCCCTTACCCTCCCTACCTCCATCTCCGCCGACTTCAGCACCCGCCTCAATAGCTTCCCAGTCGGACTCTTCGGTATGCTATTTTGGAACTCAAGCTCAACCAACCACTTATACCGAACCTTACTCGCTTTAACGAACGCCATCAACTGACTAGCCAAGCTCTCACTGGGCCTAACTCCACTCTTGAGCACAACAACAGCCTTCGGCCTCTCTCCGCTATAGTCGTCGGCAATCCCTAGCACCGCAACATCCTCCACATTCTCGTTGCCCAGAAGTAGATCTTCCAGCTCGGCCGGAGCGACTTGCTGGCCTTTAACCTTGATCATCTCCTTGATCCGATCTTCAATGTGTAAGAGCCCGTCCTCGTCAACGTACCCGACGTCTCCGGTGTGAAAGAAGCCGTTCTTGAACGTTTCGGCTGTGGATTTCTCGTTGTCTAGATAGCCCATTGCTATCTGTGGGCCTTTGGCGCACAGCTCTCCGACTTCGTTTGCGCCTAGCTCTCGCTGTGAGCCGTCAAGAGGGACGACTTTGAGGACTGTGTTGGCGACTAGCTTGCCCGCCGTCGTGGCGTATTTATAGTCGTAGTGCGAGGGCGGGTGCGCTGAAATGCAGGCCGTCGATTCGGTGGCGCCGTAACCTTGCCGAAAACCTGTTTGAGGGAAGTTCTTCTGTAGCAACGCTATGATCTCAGGGCTGATAGGGGCACTTCCGGAGCTCCATCTCTTCACCGTCCGCTGGAGGCCTGGCAAGTGTTTCGCTGCCACTGGGTCTTTGACCAGTCTGATCAGGATGGGAGGGACCAGGATGAGCTCTTCGATCTTGTGTCTGATAACAGCTCGCATCATGGCTTCGAGGTCAAATTTGGTCATCATGAAACACTCTCCATTCATCAGCAAGGGATAAGTGCAAAATCGCACCAGGCCGGTGATGTGGAAGAGTGGCATGACAGCCAAGATTTTATATCGATCGCCCGGGGAGACGATTTGTAGTTGGCGTAGCTGGTGGCATTGGGCGATGATGTTGTGGTGACTGAGCATTACTGCTTTTGGCAGACCTGTAGTTCCCGAGGAAAAGTTGAGGTAGCCTGGAAAAGTTTGTCAGCGTCAGGCCGTCGAAGAAGAGCGAGATTATAATGGAGACGAACTGTAACGAAGTCAGCACACAGTTCAAAGAATCGAAAAAGTGTTAGGACAACATACCCACAGACGTCCCTATTGCTCTTCCCAGTTCGTATCCCCTCTACCGGAGCCTCATCCATCCTCGCCCCCTCCTCGATTAACTCCCCAAGACTCCGCACTCCCTCCGCCTTCCCCTCAAGCAAAACGATCCTCTCCCTCGCAATTCCTACTGTTCCCGCCGCCTCCACTGCAATCTCCAAACAGGAAGGCAGAGTGAAAACAATGCTACTACCCGCTGTCTTCATCGCATGCACCATTTCCTCGACTCCGTACGCCGGGCTCGCACCATTGACTCGTCCACCGACTCGCAGCGTCGCCCACATTGCGACGGGGTAGTAGATGCTGTTGGTGGCGAACAGGGAGACCGTGTCGCCGGGTTGGAGTCCATAAGTGTTCACCAGCGCGTTGCTGAGGTTTGTGGCGAGGGTTTTCACTTCAGGGAACGAGATGCGCAATGATGGGTTTAGGGCGTCGATGTAGGCCCCAGGACTATGGGTGTGAGATGACGGGTTTGCCCCGGGTGAGTATGAGGGGTGTTCGAAGGCCCATTGCCAGGTTGTCAAATCTGTGGGAACTGGTCAAGTGTTAGTGATTTTCACATTGGGATAAGGGTGTAAGTTGGTGCGTTCGCGTTGTTAATTACTGACTTTCTAAATCTGGGTGGGGTGATTTCCAGAGCACCATTTTTCTTGAAGTCTGAGTTGGCACGATTTGTTTTTCAAGGTCATATGCTGATGTGAGAAATCTCACTGGCTCTGCGTCTGAATAGTACATGTAATGTCAATTCGCTTGTCGACCACACTGGAGTCGCATTGACTTTGCCTCGGTAAGCGCACAAAAGAGGAGCCGAGAACAGCACAGGACCGGACTAACCTGCACTTGACGACAGACAATAGTTTCAACGAGAGCCCTATGCAGCATTTCAGAATAGCGAGGGCTGCATCTGTATTAAAATGGAACACAAAAGGCTGTTCCTGTTCTCATTAATGGCGTTCTTCTTTTGTACATAATCATACAACGAATCTTACTCTCACACTCATCATACACGTTTCCCTTCTATCTCCTCTTTTTAGGTCTATGGCTCGGATCGCGCCCATGTTTGTCCAGCCTCCTCTCAGGCTTGGGAGGCACGAAGGGCACATTCTTCAACGAGGCTTCGACGAGTTTGATCATGTAACCATCGACATGCCCCTCTCGGTTGATGGCATCTTCGCTGCCGTCCTCTTCGCTGGTGCCTGTGGGGCCTGGTGTTGGTGGAACGGAGGGGTTCTTGCTCGTGCCGTCCGCGAATTCTTCCGCGTCTTGCTGTTCTTCTTTTTGCGCCTGTTGTGCTGCCTGCACGTCTTCCTTGTCTTCGACCGATTCGATTGTCTTGGCCACAGCCTTGTCGCCTCCGGACAGGAATCGATCAATGGCCGCGGAGACATCGTCGGGCTCCTCGCTTTGCGTGCTGGGCTTTGGAGCTGCGTTGTAGTCGGTGGTGAAGCAACCGTCTTGAATGACAGCCTGGTCCAGTAGAGACTTCTGGTTCGCTCGCCTGAGGATGTTCTCCTCGACCGTCTTTTCGCTGACCATTTTGAACACCTCGACATCGCGCACTTGTCCAATACGATGGGCACGATCCATACACTGCTTGTCCATTTGCGGGTTCCAGTCAAGGTCGAAGAAGATGACAGAGCTAGCGCCTGTCAGGTTGAGACCTACACCACCAGCGCGAGACGATAGGATCATGCACTGATACTTGGACTCAGGATGATTGAATTCGGTGGTAACAAATTGGCGGCGCTCGGGACTGGTGCTGCCGTCCAGACGTAGGTACGTCAACCCAAGCAAGTTCAGGAATCGTTCGAGGATGTCCAAAGCATAAGTCATCTGCGTGAAAATGAGGCATCGGGAGCCCTTCGCTTGAAGCTCTCGCAGGAGGACAGTCAAGCGTTGGAGCTTACCGCTGTCGTAGACAAGCAGCCGTGAATCTGGGAAAACGATACTGTTCCGGATGCGTGCTTCATGAGCATAATCGGAAGCAAACGGATAAGTCGTGTTTGCCCGAATGAGACTCTGCAGTCTCGGTGGCATCACAAGCTTGAGGACAGGAGCCGTGACTTCGGGTGTACAGAACGAGAATCGCGTCAGAGTGCTCTGAAACCGCTCACCGTAGTGCTCGAGGGTGGGCAAGCTTCGCTGAATAAGCGTGTTGCTCGATTGCAAGCGATCAAAGACTTTCTCCGCAAGCATGAACTCTGCGGGGCCAACCCTTGTGTCTGCATTCGGTGTGAGCATGGACAGTTTTCCAATGACAGCACAGCCCAAGGAGGCCCTTGTGCCCCTAACCGTAAGGATTTCTCGCAGATCGGACCCGTAGGCCGGCGTCTTCGAATGAGTTGCCCCGGTAAACGAGATCGCTTCGCGTATCTGCGTCAATCTGCCTTGACGTTGACGGAATTTCTGGTAGGCTTGACATCCAGATACTGTAGACAAATCGTGCTTTGCTGGTCCAAGATCTCGCTCCAGCTCTGCGACTTGCCGGTTGAGATGACGCACGCCGGACAGTTGCTTTGATCGACGCGAGACATACTTTCCCATTGACTCGTTCTTGACAACGAGTAGGTCTCGTGGCGTATCATGTTGCACACCGAGCATCTTTCTCACAATGTTTTCTTTGATGGCAAAAGGCTCCAGTGGGCTTTGTTCCATAGCGAAGCTCGTTTGGATAGGTCGCGGATCGAACAAGTCCGGGTGATTGCACACACGTCTCAGTGCTAGTAGGACTCTACCTGCAGAAACAGCGTTGCCCTGCTTGAGTTTCGCTTTCGTGTCGGCAAGTCCCATGTAATCCTGATAAAGCTCACGCTGCCTCTTGGAAAGCTTGCAAACAACGGTGTGTTCAGTCTTTTTCGGCAAGTCTTTTTCGACTTCAGACTTGAGACGACGGAGCATGAAGGGTCGAAGTGACATGTGAAGCTGGCTGACAACACGTGAAGCCTCATCGGACAGTGTCTGTACGCCACGGTCGAAAATCTCCTTCACAGGCTCCTTCCAATTGGTGAGAAATTCTTCTAGCGTGCCGTGATGCGCAGCATCGTCTTCATCCCCCGCCGCAAGGAATGTGAGAAGGGACCACAGTTCCGTCAATGAATTCTGCAGAGGCGTACCAGTCAACAGCAGGCGAGCCTTGGTCCGCAAGCGTATGAGAACTTGGAAGCGCTGACTGTTGAAATTGCGAATGTTGTGCGCCTCGTCCAAGATCATGTAGTGCCACTTGACGTTGCGAAGGGCATTGATGTCCCTCAGCGCAATGTTGTAGGAGGTAATCACTACGTTGTAGCCGCGCTTTTCCCTTTGGTCGTGGTGAGGATCATTGACCCAACCTTTTCGCTTGAGAGCTCGCTCTTCTGTGGTGCCATAATATCCCAACACGCGGAAGCCAGGGAGGAATTTCTGGAACTCGGTTACCCAATTCAGAATGACTGATGTTGGCACGATGACCAAGTGGGTATCCCAGACACCGTGTTGCTCAGCGAGATAGGCGAGAAGCGAAATGGTTTGTATTGTTTTGCCAAGCCCCATCTCGTCTGCCAAGATTCCGTTGGTCTTGTTGCGATAGAGAGATGCCAGCCACTCAAGACCTGCCTGTTGATAGGAGCGAAGATCGCCGCGAAGCAAAGACGGCTGCGGCACCACTGGTTTACTCAACGTGTCGGCCTGGACCAGCGATGCTGGTGTTCCCGGTTTTGCGTTCTCGTCCAAAGCAATTGACTCGTCCGTAACTTGATTTGTAGCAGATCCGGTCATTTCCACTTCCTCAATTTCAACGATCCGGGGAGCAGTCGGTGACTGTGCTTGGGTGAGCACTGCATCTTTTGACTCTTGTGGCTGTTGCTCTTCTTCCTGGATGTAGAGTTGATCTTCCTCACGATCCTCAATATTCTCCTCGGCGCTAGTCACGGGGGTAGGTAGGCCTAATGCTTTCTTTTCCTTTGCAGAGAACAGAGCCCATAAGCTGTTGGAATGTCCAGGGTCCTCGCTCGAGACTGATTGGTCCTCGTCATCGTCTGTGCCGTCGTTGCCTTCGTCGTCCGTGTCGTTCATGTCTTCATCTGAATCGTAATCTTCAGAATCCATGTTGGTCGATTCGTCGGACGAAAGTCCGTCGTCGGCGTTTGACTGTTCTTGCGCGCTGACTGCGTTGGCTTCATTCCGCGACAGTTCTTGTTGCGAGGGAGTGTCTTGACTTGCCACCGACTGGTCGATGTCCATCTGCATAATGTCGGTATCGATGGGCAACGCCGTTTCAGGCGGCACTGTAGAATGTATGCCCACTCCTGCTTCGGTAGATTTGTCTTCTTCGCTAGCAACGTGGCCCCTAGGCTTGGGCGCTTGCGTCTCCGTCGCATCATGCTGCGATTCGGAATCACTCGCACTTTCTTCGCCGACTTCGGACACTGAGATTCCAGGAATTTGCGACGCATGATCAGACGGGTGTACATCTCGCTGAGCCAGGTACGCGGCCAGCGCTTCGTCGTCCATGTCGCCCTCTTCCTCGTCGTCTGCTCCGACAGAGGCTGCCTCACTTGCCGAGTCAGACATGTTCTCTTCACTGTCTTCTTCTTCGCCCTCGCTGTCCTCGTCACTGCTAGAGACATCGCCAAGACTGTCTTCATCGTCGGACATATCGAGGTCGCTCTCTGCCTCGCCTCTCTGCCTCGCCACCATGTTCTGACTCCATTCTAGTTGTTTGTTCAGCCGCTCTTGACGCTTGACTTCCTGTTCAGCTTCCCATTGTGCTAGTCTACGGTCGTCGACGTATTTTTGTACCATTTCCCATTTTGCACGCATATCAAACGCAACTTGCTTTGCGATAAGTCTGAAAGTTTTGTCCGCCTCGGCCTTGAGGTCTTCTTCGGTGGGTCCGCGTTTGCTCTTCCAATACTCCAGAGCTTCGTAGGCGATCTTCTTAGCAACTTGACGGTGGTTCTGTTTCTCCCTCAGTTGTAGGTGGCGGAAATACAGAGCGTGTGAGGCGAGATGGTCCAGATGCCCGTATTGTTGTGGTGGCTCCTTCTGCGTGTGATCTTCTCTGTAAATGCTGCAAACGTCTGCACTCAACGGCTTGCCCGGTTGTGCGGCGTCAAGGATCTTTTGGCGCATGATCGCCTCCTGCTCGGCGGCTTTCTGATGTCGCAGTGCGAATTCTTGTCTGGAAGGCGGGCCACGCTCATTCTCCGAGTATGGTTGCTGTTGTTCTTTGAGTTCATAGTCCTCAATGACCTGGTAAAGATTACGTCTTGGCGGTTTTGGGGGCGAAGGCGGTACAGCATTGGGATGTGGTGGTTCCACAGGAGTGAAAGTGGTTTGACGGCGCAGTTTGAGCTTTAGCCCGGGACGTGTGGTCTCTGCAGACTGCGAGGCATCACTTCGTCTTCGCGACTTACGCTGAGACGTTGGCGAAGGTGGTTGACGCATTTCGGAAACCTCGCCAGAGCTACGCTTCCTCTTGTGTTCTACCTTGACAGTAAGATCATCCAGGGGTGATTCGAAAGACCGACTGGGGTCTAATTCGGCAATCCGTGCCTTTAGGTCCTCGATCCGAGCTTGATCGCCATTTCCACGCGAGGACCGCAGCGATTCCCTGGTGGGCTTTTTCCTGGTAGGCGTATCCACACTCGACTTGATCGCTGCCTTATGTTTGGCAGCACCATTGCCATTCTGCTCACCTTTTGCCAATTTGTCCACAACCTTCTTACTCCTTGGGCTCACGCGCTTCGGCTGTGGCGTTTCATTCGTCTCCTTATTGACCCGGCCACTTTTCCGTTTTCCGTCCACTTGGAGTGTTGTTGGTCCCTGCGCAGCGAATTCCTTCCAGGGCGGACTCGGTGGCCTAGATTGCGAGTTCGCTCGACTGTCGCTTCTAACGCGGCTTTCAGTCTCGCTCGCTGCGGGTGTGTTCGATCCTGTCCCGAATCGCGCCGAGACTCGCCTTCCATCGGCCGTCTTGAGAGTGGATGTCTGCGCAGTAGGAAATTGCCATGGCGGCGAGGCACCACGCTTGCGCTTCTTATCCGACTTGACCTTCATCTCAGGTGCGCCTGCCTCCGCGGCTGTCGATTCCCTTCGCTTGGTGCTAGGCTGGGGCGCAGGCCGCAGCGTAGTTGATGTCTCGGCATTCTCAAGTGTTTCGTCGTCCGCCATGGAGTGCACAGTTTCTCCATTTAAAAGTTCCTCCTTGATGCCGGTTGGCCCAGTCGCGTGTTCCGGCCGTAAATCACCATCCTCCTGGGGTGCTCCGGCAACTGTGTCCTCGTATTTCGATGGCGACGCGTCGATAATGCCGTGTTTCGATTCCGCCGGCGATTTATCCTCCAAGCCTGGAGGTCCTGTCGCGGTCATCAACGTGGCCTAACCCCTCCAATCGTCATCGGGCCAATCGTAAAAATCCAAATAGAAAGGTCCAGAGGTACTCGATAGGGCGCTGATTATCGTGGTGATGCGGGATTTGCGATGCGGGCTGTGGCTGTCGAGTTATGCCGTTGTGGAATGGAGAGGACGTGGGCGCGTGGGCATGACACGAACCTTGGAAGTTGGGATGGCCGACTTTGGCGAGAATAAGCTAGTGTCAGCCGGGCCGTCCGAGCTCGACCGACCCAATGCGACTACAGCACGACCAACGACCACATACCGGCGCGCATCGGTGAGAACTGCAACATACGACTCTCCACTCCAGGCCGCCCTACATACACACAATGGCCACCGCCTTCAGAGCACTGCGTCTCGCGCAACGCGCACCCATCGCGCGCCAGATGCCCGTTTCCCGCATCGCTTCCGCCCTTCCTCGCACCTATGCCACGGCCACCGTCCGCGAGGCCACACCCAACAAGCCAGTTGAGCAGGCTGAGCAGGCCAGCGAGGATCTCAGCGACCCGAACATGAACGGCAACTACCCGGACCCGTCTACAACCTCGGCCCTGCCATTGAAGAGGCAGTTTAGAGATCCCCGCGCAGAGTGGTGGGACCCTCAAGAGAGGAGGAACTACGGCGAGCCGGTCCACGAGGTGAGAATACTGCTACAAAGGCATTGTCTCAGGCAATGGCTGACATATTGGCAGGATAACGATGTTCTCGGCATCTTCACTACTGAAGCATACACCCACGTCACCCCCGGTTGGGGTCTTGTGCTCATCGTGAGTACACCTACTAGGCTGCGGGCAAGGCGTCAAGACGTACTAACAAAACTCAGGGCACTTTCGTCACCGCTTTCTGCGGTATGTTGGCGGTCGTTTCCACCTACTACCCAGACAGGCCTTCCGTTCCTCGCACATTCCCCGACGGCCTCGAGGCCGAGCTTGGTGGCCCCAGAGCTCTGAGGGCTCGCAAATCGGAAGATGAGTGAATAGCGCTGGACCAGACGAAAATGTCCGACGTGTGACTGATGGATTTCATTTGTATGTTGTAAATAACATTGAAGCAAAGTGTTGAACAAATGTTTCACGGGCTTGTCAAGAGTCATCAACTATATGGTCAACTGCGACAGACTTGGACACCCTTGCTTTTTGACCAAAGTTGCTTTCTAACGCCACCGATTAGTACAAGTCAGCGCCTAGTATGTGCGAAATCGAACGCATGCTCGAGTTAACCACCAGAAAGTACTTGCCCTTCAGACAGCTGTCGCCTTCATTGGGTTCCAACCGCCCGCATTTCTAGCGCACTATTTCTAGCGCACCTAACCCATCGCCATGAATGTGAGAAGTTTGGCATCGATTCGGGGCTAACATGTTTTCGAGCTCACATCAGGTCTTCGCAGGACGATTTGAACTACCGCAATATCAGGAACATCTCAAAGACTTGCACCGTTAGGACTGACTTCCTTACTCACCTAGGCATGCTGATGCCAGTGAGATATATCCCAAAGATATAAGGAGAGTACTGTTTTCTCACTGAAGCTGGCGTCTAGTCATGCTAGTATCAGCGGCCTTGTTGACGTCGAAGGCATGCTGAAGCCGGTGAGATACCTGCGAAATACGAAAGGACAATCTCGAACCCTCACTTAAAAAGGCAAACACATGTGGTGGTACCGTTGGCGTTGGACGTCAAACGCATTACGAAGCCGGAGAAAGTCATCACTCATTTCATCAAACTATCATACAAGAAAACCCAAGGTCCCCAGAATCAAAATTTGATCACAACACAGCAAAACGCATGCCAACCACGAACTCCCGCTCCTCAAAGTCTCCGCTACGAGCCTTGGGCACCTGACGCTGCTGCGTCCCATCGGCGTATGACACCGCACTTCCCACGCAGAGATCCGGGATCTTGAAATCCCTGAGGACTTCTTCGTACTTCTGCTCCCTCGGCAACCATGCGCCGGAGCTCCTCTTTGACCCCATTCCGATACGCTGCGCCTGCGGTGTGGTAGGTGCACCGGACAGGGGTCGCGGAGCCAGCTTTTCGCTGTTAGCAGCGGCAGCGTCGCGTTTCATCTGCGCAGGCCACTTCTTGACCGGGACGTGCATGGGCGAGTTGCTCAAAGCGGATGCCTTGGACTTCTTCAGTGGGGTGGTCGGGGGGATTGACTCTTGGGTTTGAGATTGAGATGGCTGCATTGCAGGTTGCTGGGGTGTACCGAGCCACTGAGGAGTCGGAGGAGGCGGCATCATCATCTGCTGGCTTGGAGCGAACCACTGATTCGAAGGAGGCGGCATCATCTGTTGGAAAGTCTCTTCTTCCGGGAACAAATCGGGCATGCACGAGAAGGGAGAGCTGTCTTGTAGGAATTGAGGCTGGGGTGGCGGAAGAGAGTAACTGACGTTGTATGGATCGATTGTTTCGACTGCATTGATGTACTGATCGAAGTCGATTTCGACATCGTCGTTGTCATTCACTGCGCTGAAGTCAAGGACCTCTGAACTAGCTTGCATCTTCTTATTGGGAGGCGTCGTCGGATCGAGACACTCGATATTGAAGGCTCTTTTGATGGTGTCCAGGGTCTCCTCATCAAGTTCATTCTTTAGTTCGTTCATGACCTCGATTCTCTTCTTTGGCGACATCTTCGACATGTCACCAAGGCGCTGCTTCAGAGTACGTCGGCCTCTGATGCGGCCGTGCGCATTTTCGTAGTTAGGCAGGCGCCTTTTCAAAGGCGTCCCTTCGAGCAATTTGCGGTAAGTCTCAATGCCCTTGTATTCCGGCTTGGGGGTATGGGGGCTCGGTGGTGGCGGCATTTGATGCTCTGGATACTCGGGATACTGGGCGTCCATTAAGGCAGATGGCTGCATCTGGGTGTCGAGAAAGACGGATGGCTGGGAGTTAGACGACCCCTGGCTTCCAAAGGGCATGCGCGTGAAAGCGTCTTGCATTGCTAGGTATCCGTTTGGGTCTGGATACTGGCCGAAGTCATCGTCGACAGGAGCGAAGCCACTGAAACTGCTGTCAAAAAGACGGGTCGGTGACGTGATGTATGATGTTTCGGCGCCGTGTTTGTGTCCCTTGCCTGCGGTAATGATAACGTCAATGACAGCAAAATTCTCACTCTTTGCGCCGATGCTGTCAAGCAGTTGCATACGCGCCAAAGCGATGAGGAATTGCGCAGAGATGGGGCGTTGACCTGACTGATCTGTGCCACGCTGAGATGCTTCTTCTTCCAACGCCTGACTGATGTTGGCCCAACGTTTGTTCGCCACACCATGATTGTTGCTCGACGCCGTGTCCGGTACGTAGATCCAAGGCTTTTCGGCCTGGCGGTGGACTCTCTGCCCGCTGTAGAGAGGGTCGCCTCTCGCCTTGGTGTGACGCAGGCTTTCGAACGTGACGTCCATCAGTTGGCCGTTCAGGAATACCTCAATTTTCAAGTCCTTTCCGCGCATATCTTTTCTGCGGATGAAGTCTGCATACTCCACCTTGAGGCTCAGCGCGAGTGGTTTATCAAAAGTGATGGCATGACATGGTGTCTGCTTCTGTTTCGGAGTCGGTGTCGTGAGGGCCGTTTCATTGTGGTGGCTGCTGCGCTTGCTGTTGCCAGTCTTTTTCTTGCGCGTGAAGACTTCTTGTGCAACTTCTTCCTTACTCGTCGGGTTCGTGTCATCAAGCGATTGCGTGATGCATGTACTCTCGATCATAGGTTGGGATCCTAGGTTAGTGAGGCAACCAGCCTCGACCACAAAAAGTGCCATATCTCTCTCATCGCCGACAAACTGTAGAACACCTACCATAGAATGATTTGGGCCAGCCCGCTCCTCCAATGTGCAGCCATGGAGGAGTTGGTGTTTGATGCGTTCGGCGTCCTCTCGCTGATCTGCTCCCATGCGGAGTTCAATGCCATCGCTGAGCGTCCCAGCGAGCTCAGCGACCACGAGTGAAGCGGTAATGCCTGTCGAATTGGATGTGGGCATTGCAAGAAGCGATGTTGTATGCGGTCTCGCGGAACTGTTGAAGATGCACGATGCGCGTTGCAAATGAAAAAGAAAGGTGGCGAGTGCAGAAGGAGAATGAGACACAAAAGCTTGTGGGATGTGTGAGCCGGCTTGTTTGTGATGTGAGGTTGTGAGCGCTGATCGCGTTCTGGAGCGACCTGTTGTTGGACCGAATAGGTTTAGACTTTCTTAGCGCGGATTGCTGGAGCAGACCGAGCATGGATCATATGACTTGGGTAGCAGACCAGAGCGAGCGAGCGACAAGGCGTCAAGGCGCGATCAGAAGACGCTCATTTCAGTCCGTTGCGCTAACTCATATCACCGGGCATTTCGAAAGAGCGGGCACTGATATGCGCCGCCAACCTAGCAATCGACATGGCAGCGAGACCATAGAATTAGAAGGCAGCCTTAGGTACGCTGACGAAGTTGTAGAGGGAAAGAGAGGCACCCCAAATGGTCGTTAGCGGCAGTCTCTGCTTTGTAGTAAGGTACGGGGTACGGGGGACCGAATGGAGCCAGGTGTACTGACAGACTGCGAGGGAGCCCGAAACGAACGATTTCGGAGCTCGCAGAGCTGTCACCGTCGGTACGTTGTCCAATTTGTTGATGAATGGGATCTTCGCCTCATTAGCGATACAGGCCACGAAGTCCATCCAGAGTTATCATTCGGTGATGATGCCGATGTTGGGTGTCTCAAGGCTGTCTCCTAATTCGACCATGGTACGGTCATATACCCTTGCAATCTGCATCTCCCAAGACTCTTCCTCCTGACCTGGCGCATACGGGCCATCGCCCTCTAAGAGTAGCTCACCCTCAAGACCATCGTCGACATCCATCTCCGATTGATCCTGGGCATCTTCCTCGTCTGAACCGTACGCATCGTCCAGCTCTCCAGACTTCAAGCTTTCCATGACACTTCTTCTTGTTCGTTCGATCAAGCTTCTGATTCGAACCTTCTCTGTTCCGCTCACACCTCGTCTGTTCTCGAAGCCAGGCAGCCTCTCGCCACTTTCCACATCCTTCCCCTGAAGGAGACTAGCGAATGCGTGGTCCAGCTTCGCCAGAACTCTGAACAGCTGCTTCGGATTTGCAGGCATGTCGGCGATGATGGTCGTTAGAAGAAGCGCCAGGTTGATCAAGTAAGGGATCTGAAGGCCTGGCGTTCCGCTCACCCATACCACGCCGATGAGTTCTTCGAGATCTTTACAAGCCTCGCGCATACTCTTGTAGCCTTTCACACTGTCCCATATTGCGGCAGCGTCCCTCTGGGTATCGTCTCCGTTGATAGAGGGAGTTTCGCGCTTTGCAAACCGCCTTTGGATCTGGAGAAGTCGATCGTCCACAAACCGTATGAACGCGCTTTCCTTACTACCGCCTGGCTTCAAGGGGATAGATCGAGGATGAGGGAGTTCGGAATTCGCGTTAGTGATCGCAGAAGTCACTGACGGCGGAGGCGAAAGGATAAAGCCACCTGACTGAGCTGGTGGAGTGGACATCGCGGTATCGCCAGATCAGACGCTGATGATCCAGTTGCGTCAATTCTGAGCCGTGCAACCACTCGATTGCCAGTTCTGCAGAATTATAGGAGGTTCGTCGCGTCCAATACCATGTGAGCGAGGCGAGTCATCACCGTGCTGACAAAGAAGTGAAGTCGGTCAGCGCGGCTTGGCCCGAGGTGGCCAATCGATCAAGCGATGGGAATTTATTCAACACGCTTTGGCGCGTGCCATCTCCATCAATATATCACCTACCTCTACAATCGATATCATTACGAGACTGTTTCGTCGAGTGTTCGTGTCGCATGTGATACTCATACTCTACACCATCGGGATAACGGGACCTGAGTCTGTCTGCATATGAACACGGCTCTCGACGGACAAATAGACGGCGACAGATGTGGGCGACGCCGGTAGTAGTCTGTCTCGATTAACGTGTCCCCTGAGAACACAGCAACCTGCCCCGAAGTGTGCCATCCGCCCACATCCATTATCGAAAGCATGAGCGCCGTGTACCATGGTGTCAGAGAAACCGTATTCCTGGTGCTCAATGATCAACGTCTGCTATTCGTTACGAAGCACCTATGAGGGTATGGTCTTTTACCTATTGGAGCGGCGATCCCGCATGGAGTCGAGTGTTTCTCGAGAAGGGAGCGCTTTCCGCAAGAGAATCGAGATCTGAGGCCTCGACCGTGCTTTTCTTAGTCATCTCCGCGCTCAAGGCTAGACCATACCGTATGTACTTGTCATTGATCTGGTCGGTACCATCTGATTGTTGTCTGCAGATTCGCTTATCCAACGACGCTTCCTCCGATTTCACTCGTCCTAGATCGACGACTTCACATGGATGAGCTGGCGGATACGTTCGGCTTACAAATGCGGTTCACAATATCAACCTTCATGAACGCGATAGACTTCCCATTCAATGTGTCCATAGCTCCAAAACAGATGGCACTGTCAGGAGCATTAGCCAGCACTGCGCCTCTGTAGAAGCGAGTTGTCGACATATAAGTTGCACAGCGTTGCCTACCGTAGCATGCTTGAAGTGCAAATTTGACTACATTTGCCTGGTTCTATCACATACACACCCCTCCCAGTAAGACTCCACGTAGCGAAGGAATGTCAACAAGTCCCCATCTAACCCCGATAATAGCAGCTGATTGCAATCATGCACATTACTACCGCCATCACTGCCATCTTGGCCTGCTCCACCGCATCAGCGCTACCACTGCCGAACTCGCCACTCTCACCGCAAAAAAACGACAACTTCGCCTTGCAGCTCCTCAGCTCGCACAAGCACGTGCTCGCCCCTGACGTCGAGAAGTTCAAGTTCCTGGAAACGGGCAACGGCTTCAGCCCTAAACAGAAACGTGGATGGGATGACCTGCTCGCCATTCCAGCTCTCGTGACCAAAATCAAAGAGTGGGAAAAAGATGGGCACCCCTAGTGATTCAGAGAAGCGGGACTCGTGGGACGTCTTGGTATGCCACTTGAGGGCTGAGTGTAATGTCGTGGCCAACATCAAGAGTTAAAGAATGTCCAACAGAATTGAGTACCATTCAAGAGAATTCAGTATGAGCGTCCAGAAAGACATTATCGCTGGAGCATGAAACTCGGTGGTAGTGTGTGCAATATCTCAAGCCGAAGGATCAGGTAATAGTACAAAGCATCAGTATCCCGAGGATGTTGAAGCGGTAAGTCCGTGGTGTATGCTCTCGGATGTTAACTCGATGGCGTTGTCTGATTATTTGATGTGTATGTGGTCGATATGGAAGGGTATCCCGGCGATGATTCGGACAGGCTTTGCTGGGAAATGGAGTTGAAGTCGACACTGCTTTCGTAGTGTTCGTTGATTCGCTCGATTTTGTGATTGTTTGGCTAAATCCTCACACGTAGAGCTGATACTGAACCAGGATCTGGATCATTCGTGGGCGAAAGAACGCAGTATGGAGGCGGAGACATGGTGTGGTGGATGTGGGAGCAATGCCGTGTATAGAGGTCCGTGGATAGGTATAGCAAGAAAGCTCCCGTGAGACAATGTCTCAACCGGAAGGAACTCGTTTGAACGGCTGTGAGGTATTTGTTAAGAAGTGCCATTTCCTTGCAGCAGATTTTACTATTTGTCAGCTGAAGTTCTCAGTGTGAGACAGGTTGGTACTTTTGTTGGTTTTGTAAGTTAACACTGCAAATGCTTCGGTATTTTGGGCTCGGTTCGATGACAAGAACCTGAGCGATTGGTGGTGTTGAGGAGAAATTTGTGTTGTCGTTCCATGCCTCTGAGGGCCTCTCACAAGCAACAACACATCTCTGATTCACCAGAGCCGCTGATGTCCTGTGCAAAAAGCCCAATCTCCAACCAGACTTACTCCAGAGAAGTCTAGATTGCGGTGAATGATTCGCAATCTGTTTACTGTTAGGCAGGCGGGCCAGAAGAAAGCGACCAGGCGAACGTATGTGGTGAGAATTCCATCAGACGACCTGTGTCTTGCTCTGTCAAGGATAACGGTCTTCGAGACTTTGTTGGAACATCCGCAACCAGCAGACAAGTCCTCGCGTTTCCTGTTCAAGCGGTTGGCAGCCGAGATGAAACTTTGAAAATGGCCGTGATCCTTATAGATCCTCGAAGATGCCTCCTGCGGTGAACATGGAAGTTGTGTACCTAGATATTGTGGCTTGAGATCCCCGTATTGACGTTAGTTGCAGTGCTCTTGTTCTCTGGAGACCGTCTGCTCCAATGTAATCACTGCACTATCCAAAGAGAAAGCGAAATTGTTTGCTGATACTGACAAACGAAATCAAACTGGCGTTCTTGTGCGCGACAACCTGCGGATATACCACCACGACAATCCCTCTCTACTACCACAAGTCCCGCTGCAGTGAGGCAAGGAGGCCGAAGAAAACAGACAATTTGTACATTCCTATCCCTATCCCATACAAGAGTTCTAAGCCTTCCAGACCCTCTTGATGGCCTCGGTCAGACCAACGTCGTTGGTCTCGAATTCGTACCAACCCCAACCGACAACGAAGATCGCGAGGAAGTTGAGCCAGTCGCAAGCCTTGCGGATGAAAGAGACGCGCCACGCGGGGAAGTAGTCGGTAATGCAGGACCTATAAATACTGTTAGGAAAGTAACATGGCACGGTGCCCAATCAGGCGATCTTACTGGAAGCCCATGTATGTGTGCAGGACGAGCATGGAGATGAGACCAGCGTCGACTAGTGGGATTGCCGCGCCGGCAGCGAAAGGAACGACGGTCAAGGGGACAAGCGCGATCGAGACAGCCCTGCCTGTTGTTAGCTATACTGTTTCCTCCAAAGTCTAGATCTTTCATGGACTCTTGTCGCACCTCTCGAAGCTCCAGTGGTAGCTGCCGTGGGCAGGGTGAGGTGTGGGAGTAGGCACAGGATCATTGACACCGCCGTGGATGACCTGAGGGAGAGGCGGGAGAATGTGTCGCGCAGCGCTGGTCTGGAAGGTCGCTCTCGGGATCGACTTGAGGATGGGCTGGTTCCTCTGGACGCGGAAAGCAGGCAGGACGGCGGAAGTGAGAGTGCGTTGCGCGGGCGCGGCGAATGCCTGGCGCATGAGGGTGGGGCGGAGATAGGCAGCCATGGCGAATATGGGGTGGGCGTATGGGGTTGTATGGGAGGAGAGGGCGGAGGGTTGTGGTGATGATGTTAGTTTGGTATACTCCAGGCGGTAGTAGTCGGAGGTAGGGCGGACTAAGGTACCGACCGAGGAACTGCGATTATCCAGTCTGTCGGCAAATCAGAAGCGACCTATTTGATGATGCGCCTATGGAGGGAGCGAATATACGGGAGTTCTGAGTACTACGAGGCCTTGAATCTCGTTCCGATTAATCTGTCCAGTCGCTCGCTGACGGGACGGCACGAGGTTCCGATGTTCGCCTCGACGTCGAGTGAGTTTCTCGAGGCCGGCCTCACCTAACAGTACAGCAGCAACACCTCCTCCCATCCTCCACCCCTCCCCCCCTTCACACACAATGGCCATGGCATCTCGCAGGCTCGCGATGAGCCTTAACCACGGCCTCCGCGCCCAGAAGGCCATCCGCGCCGTCAAGCCCCATCAGGCCTTGACCCGCAGCCTGGCGACTCCTGTCACCCAGAGCACCACCCAGAGCACCACCCTCAGCAACGGCTTCACCGTACGTCGATGCCATTGATCCGCTGGCCCATCGCCGCCGCGCAGTCAGCTGACCGCTCCTCTAACAGATCGCGACTGAGCACTCGCCCTACGCCCAGACCAGCACTGTTGGTGTCTGGATTGATGCCGGCTCGCGCGCCGAGACCGACAAGACCAATGGTACCGCGCACTTCCTCGAGCACCTGGCCTTCAAGGGTACCGCCAAGCGCAGCCAGTCCCAGCTCGAGCTGGAAATCGAGAACATGGGCGGCCACCTCAACGCCTACACCAGCCGCGAGAACACCGTCTACTACGCAAAGGCCTTCAACTCCGACGTGCCCGCAACCGTCGACATTCTCTCCGACATCCTTCAGAACAGCAAGCTCGAGCCTTCAGCGATCGAGCGCGAGCGTGATGTGATTCTGCGCGAGCAAGAGGAGGTTGACAAGCAGCTCGAGGAGGTTGTCTTCGACCACCTGCACGCCACTGCCTTCCAGGGCCAGGCTCTGGGCCGCACTATCCTTGGTCCCCAGGAGAACATCCGCAGCATCCAGCGCTCCGACCTCGAGAACTACATCAAGACCAACTACACCGCCGACCGCATGGTCCTCGTTGGCTCCGGTGGCGTTCCCCACGAGCAGCTCGTCGACTTGGCCGAGAAGCACTTCTCCAAGCTCCCCCACGCCAACGCCAACAGCCAGGCCAATGCCGCCGCCCGCGGTCTCGAGACCAAGCCCGATTTCGTCGGCTCCGAGGTCAGAATCCGCGATGACACCATGCCTACCGCTAACATCGCCATCGCTGTTGAGGGTGTCAGCTGGAAGGACGACGACTACTTCACTGCCTTGGTCACTCAGGCCATTGTCGGCAACTGGGACCGCGCTATGGGCAACTCTCCCTACCTCGGCAGCAAGCTCAGCACTTTCATCCATGAGAACAAGCTTGCCAACTCCTTCATGTCCTTCAGCACCTCCTACTCAGACACTGGTCTTTGGGGTATCTACCTCGTTTCCGACGCCGTCACCCGCCTGGACGACCTTGTCCACTTCACCCTTCGTGAGTGGTCGCGCCTCAGCTTCAACGTGAGCCAGGCCGAGGTTGAGCGCGCCAAGGCCCAGCTCAAGGCCTCTATTCTTCTGTCGCTCGACGGCACAACCGCCGTTGCCGAGGACATTGGACGCCAAATCATCACCACCGGCCGCCGCCTTTCGCCTGAAGAGGTTGAGCGCGTTGTCGGTGCCATTTCTGCCAACGACGTCATGGACTTTGCCAAGCGCAAGCTGTGGGACCGCGACATTGCCATCTCCGCCGTCGGCCAGATCGAGGGTCTGTTCGACTACAGCAGAATCCGCGGCGACATGACCAGGATGCTGTCGTAGAGGAGTAGATGGAATGTTGTGAAGTTTTTGAGAGCCAATGTGATATCACAGGAGAAGAGTTTCAGAGGAGAGGGTTTCATGTGTAATTTGTCATAGAGGAAGTGAGCAGAGCCACGGCCTTTCCGCTCTGAAAAGGTTCTGTCTGCGCTTGTAGCTAGAGCGTGGGTAGATGTATGTACATTTAGCCTCCCAAATCTTGTTCCATTTGTTCGAAGCGTCGTACAGATAGATTCATACCCACGCACAACGAAGACTGCAATACCAGCGACCGATCCGAACATCTCCAATAACCGACCGTTCCAAGGTATTTCGACAGTGGAATTTGTGTGTCGACACACGGCAAATCGCCTAGACTCTGCATTTATGGCTAGTGTTTGCTTTATCAGAGACAATTCACCTAACGACTATCTCTCTGGCAGCGGTGCGACAACAATAAAGTCCTTGATCTCGGCGGACCCGTTAGCAATCGCGGCAACCTATTCACACAATTAGCCACTATGATTCCTCATCTCTGTGCTCTGTAACGCCGTTTGTCGCTTTGGACTCACCTGATGACCAGTGCACGTAGTTGCGATATTGTACATATAGCACTGCGCCTCTGGCGACTCCGGAAGCTCATGCGTCCAGCCGTACGCGCTCAGAGGGCCTTTGGTCGAGTAGGAAGATGTTTCAGAACCACAGTGCCGAGACAAATCTTTCGTACCCGAAGAGATGTCACGCCCGGAAACAGCGCGGTTGAAGATCCGGTATGAAGTTTCCGGTTGATACCAAGAGACACCGTGGCCTGCTTCGAAGACGCGGGAGAAAGACAGCAACCCGTGCTGCTTGACCACGCCACCAACATAACTACTGTTTACGTGGATCTCCTCGTAGCCTGCTTTCCTGTAAGCCGCTGCGCCGGTCCAATTCGCCGCCAGGCTAAGGCCCTCGCCGCTTACCCAGGGGCAGCGGTAGTCGCGGTCGCCGTAGACTAGCGCCACGCGGATGCCGCGCGATAGCAGGTACGAGATGTCTTTAAGCCCGGCCCTACGGGCCATGTCGCCCTGGAAAACGGCTTGGGAGACGTACGAGTTTTCAGTGAAGTTGACTCGGGCTCCAAGGGCGCGCTGAACCCAAGCCCTGTTGGCGAAACCCGTGGTGTAGCTCGGTGGATATGCACTGGGGGAATAGACTGCCATGTCGAAAGCACTTCGGCTAGTGGCGGAGTAGGCGTCGAGGACATTCTGGTAGCAGTAGAATGTCGCCGCTGTGCAGAGGTCGTTGACATCTTGATCGATACCCACTTCCTCTGGGTCAAGCAGTTCCCCTAAGGCTCGGCATTGTTGGATGAGATTGCGGCAGCCGTCCGGTCTGGTGAAGTGGTTGAGTGATTCTTTATAGACGTCCTCGGAGATGGCCTGAAAGCCGTAGGTGTTGTTGTAGGCCATTCTGGGATACCATTCCGCCTGATGCAGGAAGTCGATTTGGCCGTTCGTGATGACTGCCAGATCGAGGTGCAAACGCTTGCCGCTGATGTCGCCCATCTGGATCCTTTCGTTCTGGCGCTGGAAATGCGCCATGGATGTCGAAACCCAGAAGCCTCCGTAGGAGTGACCTGCAAAGTTGATGCGGTAGTCTTGCGTGTGGTTTTCTTTGAATTCTGTGAACCAGAGCTGGGCAAAATGCCAGAGTGTACGAGCAGCAATGACCGAAGTGTTGGCTGTGTACGCAGTATTCTGATCCGGGAACGTGCCATAAAGGAAAGTTGTGTTCTCTGCAGGCACAAAACCATTGTATGCCTCGAAAGGGGTGGCAGGACTATATGTCCCGTCCGAGCCGTCCCAGAGAAGGTTCCATGTAGAATTTATGGCTTGAGCGTAGCTGAAACCAGCTGTCACAGGCTGGTCTACATACAACATGTTGACGTTCTCGTTCCAAGACCATGGATTTCTTTCGGTGGAATTGGAGTCGTCGAGCACGTAGCATGGTCCACCATCGGAAGTGGCACCGTATACCGAGCTTTCGCCTGGTCCGCCTGCGAGATAGATCGTCGTGGGCGCTTTTTCAGGTGCATTTCTCGCCTCGAAGTACCAGAAGAAGATAGATACATTGTGGGGCTCATCGCCTTGAGTATCGGAGATGTAGTCTGCAGGCAAGTCGACGTAACCTGCATATGATTTGGCCTTGGTCTCGCAGATGTGTGTTTCCTTGTACGAGATCGATGCGCCAGGTACACGATCGATTTTCTCGGTGATGATGTCTTCTAGTTGGGGCGGGAAGGATGCTGTTGCGGATGAAGTCAATGCCAGGCTAGAGAGCACTCTCGATATCTTCATTTTGATGGTTGTAGTAGAGAGCTGCAAAAAGCTATCAGGGGTGGGAATGCAGGCGAAATATGAATGGTGGGCTACAATAAGACATTCCTGTGCTCTATTCGAGGTCTCAATAGAAGCATAGGCTGTGCAAGGCCTCGTCACAAATGAGAAAGCGTCTTTGCTAAACTCAAGTCAACTTGTGTCTCGCTACAGCGTAGCCATGGGCTGGCATTTAGTCTGTGTGAGTAGTCTGTTAGGCTCTTGGAAGTATGTCTCGCACTCAACTGAACCCGATGTTTGAGAAAACATACTGACTTTCCTTGATGGTTCAGGCTCAGGGCCAGTCGCATGTGTGTGTATGAGGATGGGAAGCCATTGAGATAATATGTCGGTCGAACACATTCGGAGGTGGTGTCTGTTAGAAACGAGACATGACGTTGGCGGTCATGCGATACAGGCATAGCTGTCGGTATGGACCTAAAGATACAGCGAGGAGATGAGCATTAGAATTACTTACAGTAATTACAATCAATTCCAACGAGAGCAAGTCGTCAGAGCGTCGTTGATTCGCGAACTCTTCACCCATATCTCTGTTGTGCCAACGCTTTGAGCATGTCCATCGTTTTGTCTTCTTTCTTCCTGTGCTCTGCCAGTCTTTCCTCGCGCTCAGTCTCCCTCGCCCTCAACTGCTCCTCCTTTCTGATCTCTCTTTCATTCTTTGCCCGTTGTCGCGTCTTCAACTGGGCCTTGACATCGTCCACCCCATCGCCTCCGCCCATCATCTCGGCATCTGGAACTTCCGCAGCACCTGATTCTCTCGCGTCCGCAAAAGAGCGATTCGTCGCCGTAGTTTCGCGCTTCTTTTCCATTTGGCGCTCTCTTGAACCTGGATCGGCTCGGGGCACGAGCTCCTCCAGGCGCTCTTTCTGCGTCTTGCGATCAAGTTTGCGATCGGAGCGGATATCAGCTATGCGCGCTACACGCTCTTCCTCCGTGAGCTCTTGTCTGTGTTGTAGATCCTGCAAGCTCGGCACTGAAGGTCCAGATCTTTGGCCGGGCGGCGGTGCTGGTCCAAAATCATCGTCGTCCTCGTCCGCCGCCTCGACTGACCCGTCCCGCGGCACTGACATTGATCGCTGAGATGGAGGCTCACGAGCGCCCTGAGGCTGTACCCCCATTTCCAAGGCGCGTTCGTCCGCCCTATCTTTCGTCTTGGGGTCATACCAGCCCTCTGCTAGCTCGCCACGATTCCATTTGCCCATGAAGCTTTTCCATCTACCCTTCACCTCGTCTTCTGTCAGGTCTGCGATGTCATGTCCCTTCTGTAGATCCAGATAGTCCGCGAATAGATTTGTATAACGTTCCAGGTGTCGGCGGTGTAGCTCCCTCTGGTTGAATGGCAAGCGCACGGGTTTGGGAGCCTCGGTCTTATGGTGGTGGTGATGATGGTGATGACGGCGCGGAGACCGCGAGCGGTGTCTCTTCACATCGCGATGGCGGCGGTCCTCTCTCGGAGAGCGTGATCGTTGCGTGTGGGGGTCGGAACGATGTTCGACTGGCATGATGTGTTGTTGTTGAACGAATGAATCGGGTGGGGCAGATTTACTTGATCGCCCGCATATCATGTGAAAGTGTCGCAAGATTCGGCAGTGTGCAGATCGTGAACGCAAGGATGTACGCGATTGATTAACCAGCGCGTTCTTCCTTTCCCACGCCTCAGCCAGGATTCACATGCACCAATGATCTTATGGTCGTTGATGTACTAGGTAGGTAAAACACAAGCGATGAGCTATGGTGAATCGATTCGATTCGTCAGACGCGTACTGCCAGACTTACTCATAGATCACAGATGGCATCGAACACATGTTCACCTCATCGATCGTACATGAACAACACTAGTAGTCAAATGGCTCTGTACACAAAATATAGCTTTTCTGTACATATATAGTACAAAAGTAGTATACTTACATGCGCCTCCCCATGCTTCAAACGAACCAACATATTCACATACATCATCCCCCATCATCGACCAGTCAGCCAGCTGAGCCAGCCGTTTCCACTTCCTGAAACAGCATTTGCGACTGATTGTGCTTGTCGATCAAGTGGTCCACCCATAGGCTTGACAACCTCGAGCACTTTCTCGCCCTCCCTTCTCTGAGAGTCAAGCCTTTGCTCCACAGACTTCAACACGCTGCCACTCTCTTCCTGACCTGGCAAAGTTTCCTTCAAAGGTTGCACTGCTTCTTCTGCTTTCGCAGCGGCCGCTCCAAGCTTTCCACCCTTTTGCTCCTCTTTCTCAAGGCCACCGAACAGGTAGCTTCCCGCACGCTTGAACATGCCGGGCTGATTCTTCTTCTCCGCCTCCGCCGCTTCTCTCACTCGTGCTCTGTTGATGACCAGCATCTGATCCTCGGTGATCTGTCCAGAGCTTTGTGCCTTCCTCGCCTCCAGTAGTTCCGCCGCGCTCTGTGCCGTCTTCTCTGCCAACCACTCATTCCGTCTCCTCCGATTGTGCATCAGCATATCTGTGATACCTGCTGTTGCCACAACACCCGCCACCACCGTCAAACCGATCAGGCTAAACGCCGTGAATTTGTGAGCCCGGTCGGCCCATACTCTGCCAACGCGCACTGCTGTGTCGCCAACAGTCTCCTTTCCGCGTTTTGCATTGGCAGCCGCCGCTCTCAGGCGAGAGATCTTTTGCTGTGCGGTTTCGTTCGGAGGAGCCTGGCCAAAGTCGATCTGTGAGCCTATGGTTGTAGTTGGTGCTGCATTAGGTGGTCCGTTGGAGGTGAAACGGGTTGCTTCTGATGGTGAGCGCGGCATGTTGGCGGTTGTGTATGTGGCCGCTGTGGTTCAACGGGATTGAAGTTGTTGCTTGCGGATTAAGGACGGGAGTGATCGCGAGTTCCAACGCTTTCCTCCTAAACTTTCCTGGACGAGATGGATGATGCTTTGGCTCGGTCTTGGCATCTCCGTTGCCTCCTGCTTTGAGGTAAGCAACTTCACGATTCCCTTGAACTACACATCCAAGGATCCCACTGCATGTCATCAAACGACAAACAAACGATTGGCTGTCGCCAGTAACATCACACGCATTCGCCGCAGTATAGACCTTTCAACGCATTTGCTATTAGCATGACTCAGCAGCCGGATCTCCAGGCGATTCTTGCCACACTCGCACAGTATTCACAACAACAACCGTCTTCTGCAACTCCGCCGCCAGCACCACAGCCGATTGCTACGTCGAACAACAATACTATTGCCGCCCAAATAGATAAAAATGCTCAGGCTACCTCACGCAATGGCAGCATTGAAACTGCACCGGCAGATCCCCGCCTCAGAGGTAGGCCCCAGAGTCGGTCGACCACCCCTTTTCAGGCTCAGTACGTCCAGCCTCAACCCGTCCAGCCTCAACCTCCATCTGTGATCGATCCCGCCACAATCACTGTCTGGCAAGACGGACTCCGATGCGTGACGAAGATTGCTTCGCAGAACAAGACGTTCGAAAACAGTATCCGTAAAGTAAGCCGCTTTCGTTGTTGTTCTGATTGACGCATGATCCCATTGACTTTCTCAAATTACAGATGATGCAAGACCAACGTTCCCATGAAATGCGATGGTACGCAGAACGTCAAGCCTTGAAACAGACACAGGCCAATCGCGCGTCTTCTGCGGCCAAGGTGACATTCATCCTTCAGTCACTCAACCAAGCCACTACTGTGCCCTCGGCTCACCCGCAGTCAGATGAGGCTAAGGAAGCCGAGCTGGCAACATTTGACTGTAAGGTATACGCTGCCCAGCAGTCGATGGAGACGGCCATGACGGCGGAGCTGAAGAGCCTCGGTGTGCCCTTCTTCGGCACCGATGTAGATCTCATCGTTGCAAAGGGTCAGCAGGCGTCAGATGCGGCCTCATCTGTCTCTCGTCAAAAATGGAGTGTACCGATCACCGAGACTGAGTTGTTGGACTTGAAACGGAAGATGGTTGCTCATCTGGAGATGCTCTATCGGGATTGAGCGGGGATGCAATGGTTGATGGCACTTTCATTACTGCATGTATGCTGTGTTTGATTAATGAACCAAAAACAAAACGAAAGAGTAATACGCTAAGATGGTTTCGATTCGTTACACCCTCAGCTTTCTCATCGGCATATTTTCGTCATTGCCATTGGTTTCGTGATCCGACAGCCGGACTATTAGAAGGGGAATGTCGTGGTGTAAAGCTATGTGCAAGAAGCAAGCAACGTCGATGAAAGACGTTGCTGTCTGCTTGCGAAATTTCGTTTTTGATCAGTTTCAACTTGAGAGGATGTGAGATCCCAACCCACCGTTCTTACGTCGACCATAACATAAAGCTATTTGGCGTAGCGGATACGGCTGCGTTCGGGATGTAAAGGACTAGGTTGATTTTTTACTCCATGGATTAGCCTTGGGTAACGGACCAAAACGGAAAAGCAAAAGCGATAGCTGAGAATGGTCTCGATCCATTGTCCTCCGGGTTATGAGCCCGGCGCGCTATCCACTGCGCCACTCAGCTGTTGAGATGTTGTTCATAAATTGATTTTCTGTATATGACAAAAAGTTGGATTTCACTTACGATTACCACGCCTTCCCCATCAACACAACAACATCAACAATATAGCAATAGACGACCTGAATGATACAAAAGATGCGCAATGGTACGCTGCGTCACATCCTCGAATTTGGTGCCAATAATTTTAGCGATTGTTGAGCAATGGGCTAATATGCATGAACCACCCAGCTTTCGGAATGTTGACGTCGAGCTGGAAATAAATAAATTTCGGTGGCCGAATCGTTCGTGAAATCGCGACCCTTGGACGCGGCGGGGCCTCGGCGGAATGTGGATTCCTTGCATCTACCAACCGACCAAGGGACGACTATCGACTGGATCGATCTTTTTGTCTACAGGGCGGACATAGTATGTGATATCTTTATTTGAATGGTAGTGACTTCAATTAGAGAATGATACAGTTCTGTCTTCATTACTTGAACACAGCATACTTTTGCTCTTTCTCTTCAAAACGACAAGACTGATATCTGGCTAGATACTCATAGAGTTGAGTCTTCAGTCTGAGTACCTCAATTGTAAAAGTTTCACTTTGGAACTGAAGAAACGCTACGCGATTACATCAACGTCCTGCCTTCGACGACTGCTATAGCCAGGCACATCTCGTCCAGTATCATGGGAGTTCAAGATCAAAATCAAAATCAACTTACCGTTCAAATCACCGTGTCTCTCATTCAACACAGCCCATAATGATGGAGCCGTAAGAAAGTCATGACCATTTCGTGGAACCAACACTCCTCAAACGAGCAACTATTGCCCTTGCCCTCCGCCCAAACTAGAATACCCTCTCGAGTCTCTCCACCTCTCATACGCAGGCCTCACAGCCGACCACACCAACAATCCCACTGTTGCGCCAATGAACAAGAAGACCACTGCCTGATCCTTCGCACTATCTCTTTGAAAGCATGTCGTGAATACGTTCTCCTCTTTCGCCGTGGAACATATGGGCAGGTTGTACGACAGGCAGAACTGCTTTGTGCAATCGGCGCAGGTACGAGCGTGATGCGCTGGAGCCTCTTTAGAATCAGAGTCGGCTCTGTTGAACAGGAAGGGCGGCTTGTTGGCGGGTGTCTTGCGGTCGGAGGTGGTGGTCGAGAGAGGGATTATGGTGCTGTTGGAGAAGCAGGTGCATTTGCAGAAGGATGTCGGCGCTGAGTGGGCGTTAGTGAAGTGGCAGCTATTGAGGGACAAGGCACGTACAGGCTGCGAGAGACAGTGAAAGGAAGGAAAGAAAGAGGAAGACATATTGCCAGCTAAATCGAGCCATGTTGGATGTGCGTTGCTATTTTGATTTGTATGTTTGCTAATGCATGCGACACATGCGCCTTGGATGTAAGGATGAATGTTGCATCGACCTCCCACATCTCAAGGTTTCCGTTCCCTAGTTCCCTTGTTCGCGCTTGTGCCCGGAACGCGGAGCCGCCTGGCTTCTAAAGAGCAGATTAAACGAAACGGACCACAGGTTTTATGGCCGACAGCTGTCCCGCGTATTTTTCTCCCCAAAGAGAAAGCTCGCGATCGCGGAGAAATAATTTGTTCATGCTGGAAGTTCTCTGTTGCCGAACCAGGATCATCATTACCTGCGACAATAATGTCTCAATAAATGACCGAGCTTGTGGCCAGACCCTCTCAAGATGACAGACAGTTCAGACCGGGTGCGACTTCACATTACACCATTCAACCCGGACATCTACGACCGTGTCATCTCAGCCTCAGCAAAAGCCGTCGCGACCGGCTTATCTTACCACGCCGTGCAAACACAACCCGAGCGGGGTTTCGGCTATATTGAGCTACCTAGGATGGAGGCCGACAAGCTCAAGAAGAAGATCCATGGTTTCATGCTGAAAGGATCCAAAGCGCGCGTGGAAGAGGCTAAGCCTGAGAAGAAGCGTAAGGCTGAGCGCGACGAAACAGAGGAGGAACGAAGCGAGAGGAAAAAGGCAAAGAAGGCAAAGAAGGAGAAGGCCAAGAAAGAGAACGGTGTTATTCCCGGCCACGAACTCGAGGGTGGCAGACATGTGAAGCGGGGATGGACTGAGGGCAAAGACAAGACCAAGAAGAAAGAGCAGAAAATGCTGTTCAAGACTAGCATTCCGCCGAATTCAATGCCGCTGGAGGATGAGAAGAAAAGCAAATCAAAGGAGAAGAAGGAAAAAAAGGCAGCCGAGAAAGACGGTGAGAGAAAAAGTCGCAAGACTCCAAAGGTCGTAGAGGAGTTTGCGAAGAAAAAGCATGTGATCACATCTGCTGAGAGCAACTCAAAGGCTGCCGCGGAATACGTGGAAGGCAAAGGCTGGGTCGACGAAGATGGCGAGATTGTGGAAGCTGAACCACCTTCGGTAAAGAGACAACGGGCACTGGATCGAGCACTGAAATCAGCCGAGGAGACACGCCGCGCTGAAGAAGAGCGCCAGCAGGCAGAAGCCATGGATGTGGATGTAGCGGAGAACTCAGACAGCGTAGCTGAGGAGCTTTCTGAGGGCGACGACGACGACCTCAGCGATGACGCATCTGCTGCTTCCGACGACGACGAATTGAGCGATGGTGAAGGCAAATCGCAAGAGAACACTAGTGCCAACAAATCTCCTCAAGCAGAGCCAGGTGTTACAGTGCCAAGTGGCGATGTCGTCACGTCTGAACCTGAAGCAGTACGACAAGTCCACCCTCTGGAAGCTCTTTACAAGCGTGCACCCAACACCGCAGCAGAAGATGGTTCCAAGTACGCTCTTCCGCCCATAGACACGTCTTTCAGCTTCTTCAACCCTGGAGACATCGAGGAGGAGGACGATGAGGCAACCTCCGTCCCAGCACACCCGCCTCAAACGCCTCATACCAAGCAGGATCTCGAATGGCGGGCGTTGCGCTCAGCAGCTCCTACGCCAGACACAGCCGGCCTGGGCAAGAGATTCCGTTTTGCGATCGACGGTGCAGAACAGGACAAGGAGGATGATTCTGACGAAGACGAGGCAATGGCAGATGATGCGCCAGGTGCGGCGAGCGTTGCTCGTGACTCGGCTGATGGCGAAGTGAAGGAAGAAAGCGAGTTTAGAAAGTGGTTCTACGAGCACAGAGGCGAGAACAACCGCGCGTGGAAGAAGAAGAGAAAGGAGGCCAAGAAACAGCAGAGACAACGGGAGAACAGGAGGTTGACCAGAAGGGTTGTGTAGGTGTATGTACAAAGTACGACACAATCATGCGAGTTCCCGTTGTCACCAGAAGGGAGGTTCGGAATCAACTGTCCGAGCTTCCACTCCGAGCCCTGAGAAATACCATCTCAATGCCTGTTCTACCGATTTCTGGGCATGCGTCTGGTATGTTCACTTACTTTACATAAATTTCGAAGAGGATGCTACCTTGATCACGGACCAGACCTTTGCAAACGGATATTGAAGCTTGCATATATTGGCTGGTCGTGTCTTCAATGCTGTGCAATGTGTTCAATGGGTCGGTCGATCAAAAGATTGTGTGATGCCCACGTCAATATCGATGGACGTCCTCTATAATCTTGCTTGGAGGTGTGTCGAAGCCTCTTAGGGCAAACTCCTCAATTACATATAATATATGAACACTTCGATCAAAGAAATGCCCAGTAAGCCAGCTAATATTGTGGAGTGGTTGATGGATAGACTCGACACCTTGTGCTATCCAACATTATCCAATGACTTAATACTAACGTTATGTCTTGCAGATGCTCGATAACCCTAACCCTAACCCTGATATTATACACAGCAGTGTTTCACTTCTGACTCTTACCAGCCGAGCCAAAGATGTGTCGATATATGTGTCCTGATTTGTTTTTACGAAGCGTGCGACTGTAGAAGTCTGACACGGCTATCGTAACTGGCGACATCACTGGCGCAGTCTGAAATGTGCATCTCATATCGAAGGATTCGGATGACACTGCAAGAAGAACTGGGTATGACTGAAACAAATCGACAGAATACTAACTGAGAACACTTAGCAACCTCCTCCTCCACCACCACCACCTCCTCCACCGCCGTCGCATCCACCTCCCCCGCCGCCACCTCCGCCACCGCCATCTCCTCCGCCTGCGAAGAAGCCCCCGTGATGTCCACCACCACCATGATGATGGGTAGTGCCTCCAGTTCCGCCTCCGCCCCCGCTTCCGTGATGACCTCCTACGAGATCGGCAATGTTACCTCCCAAATCGATGGCATCCGCATTCTTGTTATGCCTCCGAGCATGCTCTGCTAGAGCCACAGCACTCATGATGATCTCGTCTAGAGTCTGCGGTCCAACATCGGCTTTCTCGAAACTGAGGATGCTGCCATCGATGCGAGCGACAGTACGTCCGTGCTTCTTGCCATCAACCAAAATGACAGCTCGAGAGAGCATGCTGTGACTTTCGCGCTTCCAAAACCAGGTTGAAGCCTTCTTCTTCGCGTCTACGAGAGAGGGAGGTTGGAAAGACCAACGTTTGTGGAGCCGGGAGCTGGATAGTACTGTCTCGCGGCCGTTGATGTTCAGTTCGATGTCCGAGGTGGTCATGTTGTGGAAGCGGATTGTCCCGAGACGTGCGTTGGTGTTGCAGCGTGTGATCGTCAGGAGAGGTTTGCTAGAGAGGAAAGCGGGTACGTGGACTGCTTCTCTCGAGATGGCGAGGATAGGCATGTTGGTGTTGCGCTCGAAAACATCGTCTTTGCCTAGACGGATCGGTGTGCAAGGCGTGGGACCTGCGAAGGCGCGTGACTGCGTTGGTGATAGGTCTTGAGGATTGGAGTGTGGTGGCAATGGATCTGGATGAATATGGGGTGAAGGTATAGTAGTCGGATAAGGGCTGTGCCTTTCTGGCTGCTGGAACGTCGGCATTTGATTTGAATGGGTGTTGTAATACACTGGCGGCCAGCTCTGTTGCTGTGGCGGCGCTTGATGGTAGTCATACTGCGACTGGATGTGGTGAGCCGGTGCAGCGTGAAGAGTGCCACCTGAGTAGTATGCCATAGTGGCGGACGACTGAGACTGTCAATGAAGGTAATCGACGACGAAGACGAAAGTCAAGATTGAAAAATGGTGTCCAATTGGGTGGATTAGAATGGGTAGGTGATTGGAGACGGTGTGTCGAAGATGATTCTTTTGCTCTATGAGAGGGTAGAGAGGGTAGAGTGCATTATAACAAGACCATTCCAGGGGACTTCTGAGGGTCCCAAAGCAAGGAGGCTCAGCTTGTTGGTGATCACGAATCCTACGTCGTCATTTTACTTTAGATCGGGCAGTGAAGACGAGTTGTCAGATGATCGACGGCGGCATCGATTGGCTTGTCCACTTGTGATAAGTCTGAGCTGAGCTGTGCAGCAAGGCTGAGCCAGCCAGCACGCCGGAGGCTGAGGCTGAGCGAGCTGATGTGTGAGGTCGAGCTTCTCCACAGGAAGGATTCAGAGCATCGCCGCGCTCAGACAAATTCGGAGCGAGATCGACATTGCAGATACGACAGAGCCGTGCGTCTCTTCAGTATCAATTCGTCTGTACATGACGGATCAATTAGTACATTGCTGATAGATCTACATTGTCCACCGCGACATCTAAACCCTCGCCGCTCGTAGCCATCCGACCATACCACCGGCATAGCCACTGAGCTTCACAACCCTCTCTTTCTCCCTCATCAAACCTTGCTGCCATTCGCTCACTGCAGCTCTCAGGCTCTCGTCGTGTGCTACCACGTCACCATGACAGCGTAAGAACACAGCCATCCAGGCCTGCCCCAACTCAAAGTCCCGCCTCTGCTCCATTAGCCATGCAAGAGATTGTACGAACGACGACAATTCATCGTTGGCGACGCTCAGGGATCGGATCTCAATGTCCGCGGCTGCGGGATTGAGAGTCTTGAGATGTTCCACGAACGAGCTGAAGTCAGACGTCGGCCCGACATCTGCTGCTTGCAGAAGCGTGGTGAACTGGCTACGGTTCCCGGCGCGCGAGTTCTTGAGGACGCGACTGCGCTCTTGCTCGATCTGCGCGAGATTTGTTTCCTGTGCTGCTTTCTGTGCCGGGGTAGTGATACCACTCTTTTGGTCCTGCAAGGATGGTAGGAAGAATGGTGCCTTCTCGGGTTTCTTAGGCGCTTCAGTTGGCTTATTGCGTTGACGAATCAAGTCAATGTGGAGCAAGTTCTGCCAGCGGGAACGTGGAACCAGAGATAATGAAAGCAGGTCAGAGGACAGTGTTTCCAGGTCGGGAAGAGCGGCGATAGCATCTTCGTCGTCGTCCGACGCCTCCGCAAGTTCGGCAGCAATCATGTTCTGACCGCCTTCGCCACTAGCAGTTGGAGCCTGAGCGCTGCTCGACAGGACAGCCTTGAGCTCGGTGGCGCCGATGTGGCGTGTAGGCACGTGTGTGAAGAGTGTCTTGTTCGTCCAAATATCGACGCCGACGCTGTCAGATGTTGATGTAGCGAGGTACTCGCCTGTGGGTGAAAATGCCAGACTTGTGCATGGCGACGTGAGCTTGAAAGCGTCCACAAGGTGACCCGTAGGTAGATCCCACAGAAGTACCAACTCGCCCATCGCGGCTGCAATCCAGTGTCCATCGCTTGAAAAGACGTAGTCCGAGATTGTGGTGTTGGACAACTCTGGGATGACAGGCCGTGATGGCCAAAGCTCACGAATAAGCTTGTGCGTGCTAATATCAATAACGCGGACACAACCGTCCATGCAAGCCAGCGCGATCAAATCAGTACCTCTGTGATAGCGCATGGAGCTGATGCTGCATGACAAGGACCAGTCGATCTGGTGAACGAGCAAACCACTGGCGAAGTCCCAGAATTTGACCCTACCATCCGAGCCAGCAGACACGACAGTCTTGTTCAGGTTGTCGACGGCTAAACCAACAACAGCGGTGGCATGTCTACCTTGTCCACGGAAGAACTTCTTCTTTCCCTGGCCCTCTTCTGTCAAGCCATGTTTCTTCATGTCGGCCTGAAGCTGTTGAGCTTGGGCAGGGGTGAGACGGGCCGGGAAACGCTGCCTGTGCTGGCCGGACTGCAAATTGAACATGTCCACGGAGCCAGTTGCACTGCCCACGACAGCGAAGGTGCCACAGGGCGACATAGCCACAGAAGTGACATTGCCACCGTCTCCCGAGTCAAAAGCCCATCTGCCCGCTCGCTTTCGTCCCCAGAACCAGGTGCGAGCCTTCTTATCATTCTCGTGTGCAGTCACAACGCTTTCCCAGCCAGTCATCATGCTTACTTCCGCATCAACCTTCTTGCCCTTGGCCGCTTGCCAGATCGGGTGCTTGCCGGGAATTGCGCCGATACTACCATCTCTGTTCAGGCTGCACGCCATCGCAGTGATCGGCGGACATTTCAGATCCTCCAGAGTATCTCTGTTTCCAGTGGCGAGTAGCCCTTGCTTCTTAGCTTTGCTTTGGATCGCACCCTGACTAAGCTCAGTGCTCTGACCATCACGGCGCAGAGACCACCCCCAAAGGCTGCGATCTCTGCTTCCAGACATGAGCCATTTGTTGGTATCGTCGGAGCCATCGGAGGAAGACGGGAGGAACTCGAGTTTGGTGATCGCGGCACCGTGACCTTGGCGTTGATGCAAGATACGCGGGATGGGGCTGAATGGCACTGCATCGAAAACCCAAGTTTTCAGACTATTGTCCAAGCCACTGCTCACGATCACCGCTTGACCAGGCAAGAATTCGGCCTTACTAATACCGCCGCCATAATTCGGGCTAGGGTGAGCATGCGCTGCACGCAGTGTGCCAGCTTTACGGCCACCTTTGTTCAGATCCCAGAGTGTGATGTCGCCGGAGCCGGTGGATGCCGTGGCCATTACGCCTGGCGTTCTTCCATCATCACCAGCACCCATGCCGTCCGTGCGGAAGGAGATCGATGTGACAGCCAGTCCAGATGAAGCATTGAGCGCGATCACAGTCTGGTCGGCTTTGACGTCGTGGATGAGCACGGGTCCCTGTGCGTAAGCAATGGCAACCAGACCGAGCGCGGGTGTCGGTTCCAGAGCAGTGACGGCGCCATATGAGGCTGAAGGTGGCATGATTGTGTAAACCATTTTGCCGGACGAAACATTCCAGATTTCGACGCTTCCATCTTGTCGACCGGCAACGATCTTGTTCAAGAAGGTGGGAAGGCTGGCGATGCAGCCGGTGAAAGGCATTGGTGAGATGCCCTGCAGGACGGTGTACAGCTCGTACGTCGAAGCCTTCCAAACCAGAAGCCGTGTGTCGCAAACTCCAACAATCCATGAACCGAAGATGTAGAAAGCCTTCACGTTCTCACTGAGTCCTTTTGGTAGCTCCAATTCCGCCTCTTTCTTACCCCTCTTGAACGCCCACACGCCTCTTGTCGATTTCTTCGCGTCGCCTCCCCATGCCGCGAATATCTTGTCCTTCCATGCTACGCTTGCGGTGATGAGCTCTGGCGTCTGTGGTCTTGTGATGAAAACGAGGTTGAGACCCCGGCGCAGATCGTACGTTTGCAGGCTACGTCCAACCGAGGTGGTAATCTGGAATGTCGTCTTGCCCAGGGGAACGCTGGTGAATGGTACGCTGGTTGGCGATACGAGGCCTACGGTTCGGTATGGCGCAAAGATCCTCGATGCGCCGAGTGGGCGCTGCGGGCGCTGGGCGACGCCATTGCTGAGCTTCTGGCGCTTGACGACTCTGCCCTCGGCCTCCATTGCGTTGATTGAGTGGATAGAACAGATTGCCTTGTGCTAAGGCTTCAATGTTGTTCTATGCTCTTTCATAAAATCGTCTGGCGCCAACTCGGACTTTGGGAAATTTTGAGAGGGTCCCTTCCACCTTGAGCTTCGGCTGGAGGTCCTCAGGCAGGCTGCAATCGCAATGCCGTAACTTCGGTCTCGCCCTTCACATTATTCGAGTAAGGGACTGGACGTGAGACACCCATGAAGTCATTGTTCTCTGCTTCTTGTGCCTCCTCTACTCATCCCACCTCGACACATACTAGGAGGCATACATGAACTACCCCCGAGAAATCAAGGACAGCTCTATCGGTGCTATTCGTTACACACGCCGTATCTCTACTGTACACTAGGTACTTTTCGCCGGTACCCAATGGCTTGAAGATCCATCCTATCACAGTTTTCCGGCTCGCTATCTTTTGTTCCTACTACCCATGGCATCCTCTCATGAGGACAATTTGGACACCACAATGGAAGACACTTCTGGATCTGCCTCATCCGCTCCGCCTTCAATTAATGCCTCCTCTACCGTGTCGCCACAGTTGCCGTCTGCAAACGCGGACGCCTCAGGCGGAAGAGCAAGCCCGTCTAGTCTAGCCATGCCGCCGCCACCAAAGCCCAGTGCCGAATCTGATTCCATCAGGCCTTCATCTTCCCACTCCCGTTTTCTGGACGCATCCTCTGCTGCTAGCGATACGCCAGACGACAAGACCGAGAAGTCGCCCTCTGCGTCCGGCGACGTCGAAGACCTAACCCGCAGTGAAAGCACTCCGACTATCTCGGCCTCTCAGAAACAAGACATGCCTGCCTCTTCTAGTCTTCCTGACGCTGCCTTGGCTTCTGGCATGCGACCCGCCGAGCCCGATCTCGAGCCTAACAGGATGAGCTTCTCCTCGTTCATGAACTACGGAGCTGGTATCTACACCTCTGTGAAACAAGCGTACGGAACCGCGAGTGGCCCTAGCTCCGTAGCCGGCAACTCCGAAGCTGATGGCCCCCAAATGTCTGTACACAATGTCTCTGGCACGTCAAGCCAAAGCGGCGCACTTTCTCCCTCGCTGAACGGCTCTATGAGCCAACTTGCGCCCCAGCGAGCTTACGTGCCATCGCCTTCCCCTTCTTCACCAGGACCACATGGCGTAAGAGGTGAAGGAAGAACCATACGTGGGCGTGCCCCGCCCAACACTGGACGCGTCCCGAGCAGTGGCCCGGGTTCCACGTCGGCGTCTCAAGACCGCTCTTCCATTGCCGAGCCACCCAATTTTATTGGAACGATTGGAATTTGCGCCTTGGATTCGAAAGCCCGTTCTAAGCCCTCTAGAAACATTCTCAACCGCCTCGTCGGCAAAGACGGCGAATTCAAAGTCATAATATTCGGCGACAAGGTCATCCTGGACGAGAACGTGGAGAACTGGCCGATCTGTGATTTCCTCATCAGTTTCTTTAGCGATGGTTTCCCGTTGGAAAAGGCGATTGCGTATGCTAAGCTGAGGAAACCGTTCTGCGTTAACGATTTGCCAATGCAGACAGTGCTGTGGGACAGGAGAATGTGCCTCAGGATCCTAGACCAACTGGAAGTGCCGTCGCCCAGACGCCTAGCCGTGAATCGCGATGGCGGCCCCGTTTTGCTCAGCACCGACATCGCCGACAGAGTTGAGTCGCTAACCGGACTGAGGCTCGAAGGATCTGACGATGGACGCGGCGGAGGCGAGGAACCTCCAGCCGACGTGCACATGGAAGACGACAACGACACTCTGGTTGTGGACGGTCAGCGCCTAAGCAAGCCTTTTGTCGAAAAGCCTGTCAGCGGCGAGGACCACAACATCAACATCTACTACCCCAAATCACAGGGCGGTGGCGGGCGAAGGCTGTTCAGAAAGATCAACAACAAAAGCTCTGAGAAAGATGAGACACTGTCTGTACCTCGCGCTATCCTTGAGCCAGGCGTATCATACATTTATGAGCAGTTCCTGAAAGTGGAAAACGCCGAGGATGTGAAAGCGTACACAGTCGGCCAAGAGTACGTCCACGCCGAAACTCGCAAGTCGCCAGTTGTCGATGGTGTTGTCAAACGTAACCCGAATGGCAAAGAGATCAGATACGTGACGGAGCTTACCAAGAAGGAAAGGGAAATGGCATCCAAGATCGCTAAGGGCTTTGGACAAGCCGTGTGTGGCTTTGATCTGCTGCGTGTTGACAAGGAAAGCTATGTCATTGATGTCAACGGTTGGAGCTTCGTCAAGGATAACAATCACTACTATGACGAAAGCGCTAAACACCTCAAGGCAATGTTTCTTAAAGCGAAGGAAGCAAAGGCGCGCAAAGAAGCGAAGAGGTCTCCGAGCGAGCAAGAAAGCGATGATGCAGTCACGTCGCTACCTTCTAGTAGCGCGCCTGAAGCTATCGGTATCCAACGCAAGTCTACCAATCCTCGCGAGAAAGACCAGCATCGCAGCACGCTCAAGGAAGTCTTCAGGAGTCGTAGTATCTCCGCTCTTCGAGATAGTGTCTCGCAGGCGACTGGAAGACATGGAAGCGTATCCGGTCAGCGAAGTCCGAGCGGCGCAACCAGTCCTTTGACCTCACCACCAAGTTTCGAGCGCAATACAGCTGCGACAACGCGTGTACCGGTCCCGCAGCCCAAGGACGTCGAACTTCCACCACCTGCTGTGTCCAAGGAGGCGGAGGATCCAAGCACGTCGGTGCATCAGCAGGATGACGTAACCGTGGATGATGTCGATAGAGAAGAAGAGCCGCAGATTCCAGTGCCGGCGCCTGCTTCAAAGAGTCAATGGAAGTTGAAGGGCATGGTCGCAGTGATTCGTCATGCAGACCGAACACCAAAGCAGAAGTTTAAGTTCACATTCCATACCAAACCTTTCGTGGATTTGCTGAAGGGCCACCAGGAAGAGGTGCTGCTTGTTGGCGAGGCAGCCTTGCAGAGTGTTCAAAATGCAGTGCAAGTGGCGTTGAGCGAGGGCGAAGAGGACATGACAAAATTGCGTACGTTGAGTAATGCTCTGCAGAAGAAGGGGCATCTCGCCGGGACCAAAGTTCAAATCAAGCCGATGTTCAAGAAGCCCAAACAGTTGCAAGCCGAAGCAGAAGCTGCGGCAGCATCCGAAGCCGAACACTCGTCCGTGGAGAAGCGGGAGAAGAAGCTACAGAAAGAGAAGAAACTCAAAAATGCCACTGGCATCGAGAAGCCGAAGCGAAGCGACTCGATTTCTGAGGTCACCATGTCTCGCGCTACGGCTGCCGAAGAGAGCCTTGTTCTTGACAAGTTGCAGCTGGTCATGAAATGGGGTGGCGAGCCAACACACTCTGCTCGCTACCAGGCCACTGACCTCGGCGAGAACATGCGTAACGATCTCTTGCTGATGAACCGCGAAGTACTGAACGATGTTTCGATCTTCACATCTTCTGAACGTCGTGTGATGACATCGGCCCATATCTTTGCCGCTGCTTTCCTCGATCAGAAGCCCATCAGCGAGGATCAGATCCGTGTGCGTAAAGACTTGCTTGATGACAGCAATGCCGCTAAAGACGAGATGGACAAGGTCAAGAAAAAGTTGAAAAGCCTGTTGCGAAAGGGCCATCAAGCTCCTGAGCAATTTGCTTGGCCACGAGACGGCACACCTGAGCCTTTCCTCGTTGTCCGCAACGTCGTAGAACTGATGAAGTTCCATCGCCGCGTTATGCACAGTAACCTCGCTAAACTGCTCTCTCCAGACAGTTCCAGACCGCAGGGACAGATTCAGAATCCCAAGTCCATGGACAGCAGCACCGAGTCCCTGAGCAATGTTACGACGCCTCAAGTTGCCCAAGCATCGGCTGTTCAGGCACGCTGGTGCACCGGCGAAGACGCCGAACTCTTCAAAGAACGCTGGGAGAAGCTGTTCAACGAGTTCATGGATGCCGAGCGCGTTGATCCCAGCAAAATCAGCGAGCTTTACGACACCATGAAGTTCGACGCCCTGCACAATAGACAGTTCCTGGAGTGGGTGTTTACTCCATCCAAGGCCATGATTGCCGAACTCGAGGGCGCGTCGCATCGCAACAGCTCTCTTCATCGTACGGAGAGCCAAGAAGCCCGCGCTGAATTCAGTCAGACACACGAAGGTGTTCAGCCTTCATCGAACAACGCTTCCCCGCCAACTGGTGCCAAGGATAAGATCCCAAGCATGGCTGAGCGCATTGGTCTGCGTCGCAAGTCTTATGACCTTGAAGCCGTCAACCGTAATGTTGTTGCTTCGCCAGCGTTGCAACACAACCCGGCGCAATCGTACTTCAACCTCTTCACCGGCTGGGACGAAGCAGACCATCAGGAGAGCAAGGTCAAACACGATGTTAGGTTGGAGAAGCTTAACGAGCTGTATAGCTCTAGCAAAATTTTGTTTGACTTCATCGGCCCTCAGGAATATGGCATCACGGATGCCGAGAAATTGGAGATTGGTCTTTTGACAAGTCTGCCGCTCTTGAAGGAGATCGTCAAAGATATTGAGGAAGGTAAGATTTTGCTCCCTTGCCATATTTATGAATGGAAGAAATCGCATGCTGACCCCTTGACCCAACAGTCCAAGCATCCGACGATGCAAAGTCTTTCATCTATTTCACCAAAGAGTCACACATCTACACGCTCCTCAACTGCATTCTCGAAGGCGGTGTGCAGACCAAGATCGCCCGCAACGCCATCCCCGAACTCGACTACCTGTCCCAGATCTGCTTCGAACTCTACGAGTCCGAGAACGACGTTGATCCCACTAGCGGCGAGACGACTTACAACTATTCCATCCGCATCACCCTTTCCCCGGGTTGTCATACGTTCGATCCTCTCGACGTGCAATTGGATAGCAAGCATTGCATAGGATGTGCTCCAAGACGTAGTCTGACCAGCCACGGACAATGGAAGGAGGTCCTCGAAACACTGCGGGCAAAGTTCCATACGGTCAAGTTGCCGAAGAGCTTCCTTGCGGTCAACTTGAGCGAGAAAGTACCGCAGGAGTTCATGCAGGAAGATGGCAACATTTCTCTTGCCGAGGCTACCAAAGACGGCAGCTTGCAGGCTTCTCCCATTGCGCCCGCGCATTGATGTTGTGTGATGGAAGAAAGCAAGGTTCGACTGCACCGTTCGTTCGGAGTAAACTAACTTGTGTAGCACATAGACTTAGAACAAACACTCATTCAATAAGAGATCCTCATGTACACAATCATGTTTTGTTCCTCTGAATCATCGAGGCGAGACTACTGTCGCTTCTTCGCAACTAGACTCCTGTACAGTAATATACCCACACAACTCGTCACACAAAAGCCGGCAGCCACTTTGTAACCATACTTGTAATTCGGCGCTTCACGGGCAGGCCACAGCGCGATAGGCATGCTCGCATTCCCCACCGACAAGAGCGATATAGCCCATGCAACAATCACAGCGCGCTCGGTGGGATATTTCTTGAAAGTATCTCCCATCCAACTCATGATCAGCGTCTCGTTGATAACAGTGGTGAACGTGATTAGGTACGCAGCCATTTTTAGATCGTCGCTCGCGGGCCAAGCGGCCAGAATAGACGTGCAGAAAAGCTGAACCATGTTGATGAAAATAGCCAGCTGCCAGCGCATTTGCAAGCGGTCGGAGAGCGAGGCGAAGATTATCGCCGAGGCGATGCTGATGCCGTACGCTCCGATCGGGATCGAAGTGACCTGCGAGACGGAGAAACGCTTGCTACCATCGGCGTTGGTGAGGCTGTCGAGGAAAAGGTTGAAGTAGAAGTTGGCCCACTGTGCCCAGGCCCAAGGTGCATACGCAAGGAACAACAGCGCGAACTCCCAGCTGAACATAATTTTGGCGGCATGTAAGAGGAGAGGACCGATGGGCTGTGGGGTGAGGGATTGTGTACGCTTGCCGATGGTTTTGAGACGCAATTTCGCTACTTCTCGCTCGGCGGGACTCAGGTAGTGGGCGCGTGTGTTGTTGGGATAGTCGGGGATTGTGTAGAACGATATGGAGGCGCTGACGACGGTCATGATGCCGTTTATGATGAAGAGCCAACGCCAGCCGGGCAGGCCTGAGCGGCCGTCGAGTGTCTGGTGGATGGCGGATTGCATCGCGAAGGTGAACATGCTGCCGATGTAGGAGGATGAGAGGTATATTGCTTGTCGCTTTGCCATTTCTCGCGGTGTGTACCAGGATAGCAAGAGGACGGTTGTGCCTGGCCATGCACTGGCCTCACACATACCAATGAGCCATCGGAGGATGTACATGGGCTTTGGTGTGTTTGCAATCGCCATTAGACCAGTCAAGACGCCCCAAACGAGTTCGAGTGACGGAAGCCAGAGCGAAGGTCGCACACGCATCATGATCAGGACGGAGGGGACCATGAAGATTGCAAAGGCGATCGTGAAGTAGATATCCAGCCAGTTGAGGACGTTTGTGCCTTCCAGTCCGAGGTCGTCGCGCATGCCAGCTGTGTATGCGGCCTTGTAGTTTGTCTGGTCGATCTTCTTCATGATGATCGATATGCAGGCGTTGGGGAGAAAGATGAAGTCTAGCTTGCGGACCAGTCGCCTCTCTGTGGCTGACTGCGAAGCATCTTCGGGGGTTTCGACGTGGTCGCAGGTGGGCGTATGATCGCTGCCACTGGGGGAGCGCTTCACCCGATGTTCAACTTTGCTGTTAGGGCGACCGCTTCGAGTCGAAGGTCCATCTGAAGAATCTACCACTTCTAGGACGTCTGCGTGCGACCCATGTTTGCCTGTATTGGAGACGTTGAGTCGACCCATAGCAATCAAGCGGGCGGAAATAAGGTGTCTGGATTATTGAAAGAAGAGTATCAAGATGGGAGAATGGTAGGCATATGGTTAGGTAAAGTAGCATTGGCGAGGTGGACTCGGTGGGCCTGTATGTCCGAGCGCGTTCATGATCGATAGCGTCGAGATTACAAAGTACCGTGTAGCCATCTTGTGCCTGCAAAACCCGGCATACCACCAACCTTGATGATTAGAAAAAGGCAAGTTGATCGTGTTTCACTCTCGCTTAATAACGCACATGCTTTGTCGTCGGCATATTCGAGCAGATACTTCGGCACTACTGAGGTGCTTACTTCGAGCGTGCGTGTGTGCATGTCTGTCGCCTCGAACAAGGCAAACGGAGTGACCATCAAGGTGAAGAAGCTCCGCTCCACTCAGCTTTCGCCGAATTGTCATGCTCCAGGTGGCTTGCGCTGTCTTTCCCGCCAAGCCGCTGAGCCTGCAGCCAGCTCGAAGAAATCACGTGCTAAAACCCACCTACACCAATAACAAAACATGGAAACAACTGCCGCCGTCCTGCTCCTTGATCTACCCCCTGCTGCCCTCGCAGGTATCGACCTTCTCTCATTCACTACAACCCCTCGCTTTCGCGGCGTCAAAGATCTTCCGCCCGGGTTGCATTTCGTCTTTACGGGCAATAGCACCGCCTTCTCCATTCGTCATGGGATCTGGTTTCGCGTGCAGGACCGTCGTCAATTGACCATAACCCGCTGGCAACAGCCAGATGAGGTTCTCGCAATAGACGCCAATGAGACTGAACGTCTGAGGTGGCGTGCCAATATTGGCGAAATCTGGGAGAAGGGTCTTACGCCATATCGTCAATCGCCTGCGACTAGCGAAGATTTACAGGATCAAAGTGGCGACTGGCTGCAACTGACGAGCTATATTTCGGATGCCCTGTTGAGTCGAATCACCCAAGGTGACTCCGACAACCTGCACCTGACCTCCGCCTCTTCTGCCACACAGGACCTAGACGACATTCCCGGCCTCTCGTCCTCAGAAAGTAAGATACATCCAGAAAAGGAACTTCGCTTCCTACCGATCGACCTCAAACGCACATGGCGCCCCGACGCCACCGGCCGCGAGCGCACCGATGCCGCGCAAGATCGCTCTTGGGCATTGAATTCGCTCCTTACAGACTCGAATGATAGCAGCGGAGATGTGATACTCGGCGAACTGCAATTCTGCTTCTTAGTTCTGCTCACACTTAACAACTGGTCATGCCTCGAGCAATGGAAGCGTCTATTGACCCTCATATTCACATGCAAGTCTGCAGTACCGACACACCCGGACCTCTTCATCCGCGCCATCGCTGCACTTCGATTGCAGCTAATGCACTGTAAGGATGCTGAAGGCGGTTTGATAGATTTGGCAGACGAAGGTGGCTCTCTGCTGAAGTCTTTATTGACGCGCTTCCGCAAAGGTCTCGAAAGCATACCTCGAGTCGAAGAAGTGCAAGATGTGCTTGACGAGCTTGATGACCTAGAAGCATACCTGCGCGATGAGCACGGTTGGCAGTTTGGAGGCTCCTTCGCAAAGTCTGGGACTTTGGATCTAGAAGACGGTGAGCAAGTGCGCATGGACACAACCGCGTATGACGAGGATGACGAGACTGGCGAGTATGCACCGCAAATTGTGGATCTCAGCCCAGAACAAGCGAGACTGCTTGGGGTAGAGGATGCAACAGATGTGAGAGCGAAATTGCGAAGGACTACTCTCAACACACAGGCCGATGGGAACAGTGATGACGAATCTGTGAAAGACGACGAAGGGGAGGAAATGGGCGATCTGGAAGATATGGATGGACGGTTCTAAACTATTTGCTAAGCAACCATGGAATAAATCAGTGTTGAGTGGATTGAATAAGTGTCATGTTGTTCGTAACTTCATATTGCACAGTCACTGAGTCCAAGTATTTGAAGCATTGCCTGATATAGCTTCTCGATAGAGATTGCTCATTGCTTTTTTGAATTCAAGTTACCTCTGTTAAAGAGTCTGCTCGGAATTTATGACATAGCTTATAAGTTAGCTGAACTTCTAGTCAATCATTCGAACTCAAGAGACTAAGTCATAGTTTGTTATACTGTATTAGAAGAGCTAGGACAGTGGAAGTAAAATATCATTCAGGTGTTAGACGTTGTAAACTGTTTCTGTAAGTTACAGTAAATAGAACTCCAAACAATATCATGTTAGTAAGTTAACAATCTTGCTTGAAACGTAAATCTAAAAGTTCACAATCAATCAAGCTAGTACTGAGTTGATATTC